>Ga0255351_1000034_pt1 | contig 62327 bp, 45 predicted proteins | sample HBST25r2metaG_FD_186024 | JGI IMG/M metagenome (GOLD analysis project Ga0255351, IMG submission 186024) | Peat soil microbial communities from Stordalen Mire, Sweden - H.B.S.T-25.r2 | ecosystem: Environmental > Terrestrial > Soil > Wetlands > Peat | place: Sweden: Norrbotten County, Stordalen... | reverse complement strand
TGAGCGCTGCCGAGGAGCGCGCGGCCAGCGTCCGAGAGAAATTCGGGCTATCGCAGGTGAAGGCGGATCAGCATGACTCCCTGGCGCGGGAGAGTCTCGGTGAAGCCGATCTTTCCATCTTTCGCAGCCACATTCGGACTCGGCATAGACTTTGCCAACCTACCGAGCTTCTGCAAGCGGTTAATCTGGTCTTCGGTCGGGTGGGCGGGGCTGCGCATTTGCTGCCATGCCGTATAGGCGTTGCCGTGGGTTGCGTCCATGAGGAATTTATTCACCACCCAGGCGCCGCTCAACCCGTCGACGGTGATTGAGACGGTCGCGGGCTCGGCGGGAACGTCGGCGTCATGGTAATTCCAGACCAGCACATCGATTTCGTCGCCGTTCCTGGTTGCCACTGCGTCGATGTCGGGGGCGGCGGTGACGCTATGCGCGACGATTTCCTCCAGCGGTAACGCGCCGGTGCTCTCGGTGGCAAGCCAGGTCGCGTTTGAAAGAGGGCTACGCCCGTCAAACGGATTGCCCCGACCGCCTAACATGCCGAGCATGCGGAAGACGTTCAGTACCGGCTTGTCGATTCCATCGGTGGCCAGCTCGCGAAATCCGGCAAAGGCCGGCTGGTCTTCAAATTCAAAGGCCCAGGTGACCGCGCCCTCCACGGTGACGCCGTATTTGCGGGCCAGCTCATAGGTGCGCAAAGTGGCTTCGGCGACGCTGACGCCGTAGAGCGGCCCATTCCGATAGCCGTTCTGCGTGCCCTGGCAGGCAGCGCAGCCTTCCGGATCGCTCTCGCCCAGGATGATGGGAGTGTCTTTCCACTCGGGATAGCTGGCGATCACCTTCATGCCGCGTTCGACGGCGCGTAATTGATTGCCCACATTCATCACCACATGGCCGTCCACAAACTTCGGATTGCCTTTGGGGTGATAGCTGATGAAGTCGAGGGGCGCGCCCGTCTGTCCGGTTGCCGCGTTCACGCCGTGCGCGCAGTGCTCCAGAAACTGGCGAAGAAACGGCTCCGAGTGGTCGCTGACGCCAGTGGCTTCCGGGCCTCCGACCTTGGCGTCGGGTAGCGCCTTGCGAATGGCTGCCGCGGTGAGGTCGTAGAGGCGGTCGTACTCCTCAGGCGTGCCGTGCCAGTAGGGAATGTCCGGCTCGTTCCACACCTCCCAGAGCCAGGTCGCGGTCTGGCTGCCGTAGCGGTCGCGCAGGTGGGTCGCGTAGGCCAGCACGAGCTTCGACCACTTGGCTTCATCTTTGGGCGGATAGGTCCAGCCGGTCCAGATCTCGCCTTTGGGAAAGGTGTGCCGATAGGGCTCCGGGTGCGTGGAGAGCGCCTCGGGCATGAAGCCGATTTCGACGATGGGGCGGATGTGCGCGGCGGCGAGGGCGTCGAAGATGCGGTCGGTGATCGTGAAGTCATAGACCGGCGTTCCGTCCGGCTTTTCGGTGTAGACGTTGGTCGATCCCCACTTGAGCGATCCGTCGCCGTTGCCGGTAGTGAACAGGTTATGGGGACGAAAGTAGACCGGAACGGGGCTGAGCGCAGCCAACTCGCCGAGCAGCTTTTTGCCTTTGGGCGCATAAAGATAGTTGGGCTCGTCGGCGCCGTAGAAGTTCCAGATGGGTGTGTAGGCGCCGGTGGGCTGGCCGGCGTGGACCTGGATCACAACCGGCTCGGGAGGCTGGGGCGCAGTTGGCTGGACCGTGGCCGGCGATTGTGCAGTGAGCAAGGCAGAGGCGGTGAGGGCAATTGTCAGCAGAGCGGCGCCGGTAAGCGTTTTCCCCATCCGTCTGAACATAATGGATGACGGCGGTGCCCGGCCATAAAAAAATGGGCCGCTGCGCAGGATACGCGGCGGCCCACTGTGGATTCAATCGGGTTTGAGACTATTCCGGCTTCTTTTCAGGCTTCTTGTTCTTGTCCGCCTTGGCCGGCGGAGGGGTCTTTGCCGGCGGTGCGGGTTTTTCAGCCGGTTTGACCGCTGGGGGCGGAGCCTTTTCAGGCGCCTTGGGAGAGGCTGAAGGAGCCGGAGCCCTCTCAGCCGGCTTCGGCGTGGTGGTTGGGGTTAACGGCTTGGTTGTCATTGGAGCCGCCGGCCTCTCCGCTGGTTTGGGAGTTGGTTCCACGGCAGGCTTGCCCGGAGCCGGAGCAACAGGCTTTTCCATTGGCTTGGGTGCGTTGGTTACAGCCGGCGCTGCCGTCCTGGCTGGCGCTGGAGGCGCAGCTTTGGGGGCGGCTGGCGCAGGCGGCTTGACGGCTGCGGTCTTCGTCGTCGCGGCCTTGGCTGCCTCGACGGTGGACGCCGGCGCCTGGGCCTTGGCTAGTTCAGCGGCGGGCCTGGCCGGCGGTGGCTTGAAGCCGGCTGGAGCTGGACGCTTTTCTTCGGCCAGCGGTTTGGTGTCGGCCAGCTTGGTGGGATGGCCGCCGTTGTTCTTGGCAAAGTTGCTGGTGTCGGCTTTGGCCGCATTGATATGCTGCGCCTGGAACGATGTCGGCGGCGTGTGCGTTTCGTGCGTCGCGGTCTGCTCTTCCGGGGTGGCCGCGTGCTGGATGCCGTTGGGCCCGCCGTTGAAGGCTACGTGGTTGGTGTTGACGATGGTAGTCTGTTCAACGATGGTGCGGTTCACGTAAACGTTGGTGACCACGTTGACGTTCACATGAACAACCGCGGTGTTGTAGGCGAAGACGCCGCCGTTCCACGTGCCGCCGGCAAAGCCGATACCCATGTAGCCGCCGCCGTAGTTGACGCCGCCATAGAAGCCGATATGCGGTCCCCAGTAGCCGGCATGGAACCCATAGTGGCCGCCGGCAAAGCCCCAGTAGGGCGGGGTCCAGAGTGCGCCGGTGTAAGGCGCCGGCACCCAGGCGCCGGGAACCCAGAAGTAACCGCCGGGACCCCAGTGCCAGTTGCCGGGGGTCCACATCAGGTTCGGTTCAGGGCAGGGCGGCTGGTCATAGTCCGGCATCGGGGGCGGAGGGGTGTCGGCAACGATCTCGTCCTCGACCACGATCGCAGGCGGTGGCGGCGCGGGAGACTGATACAGGTCCGTCGGTATCCATTTTTCGCCGTCCCAGGTAAAGCTGCCAACTCGTGTTGTGCCCACCGGAAGCTGGGCACTGGCCTGTTGTTGAGCGGCGGTCGCGATGACAATGAGTGCCAGCGCGAGCCAGCGCAGAGAGCGCATGAATTTCATAAAAATTACCTCCGGGTTCGTTCGTGCCCGCCCAGTCTGCTTCAACCCACCCGTACACGGGGAGCGGCGGTGCATGGTGAAATTGCCAAAGGTTAGATCGGTTCTAACCGGAATTTTTTTGAAATCAGACGGCATTCGGAAGAAATGTTGGAACTCCTCCATAGGAAACCGTCCAGCGGACCAGGTAATGGTCAAAATGAAACATGATTCTGCGGCAGCCCGCCGTTACGCTTTTGTGGCGTCCCCTTTGGAATCGAATTGGGTGCGGCCAGAGGTTGGTTTGGCGAAGGGGTTCGCCGGCAGGAGTTTTCGCAGGGCAGAGTGAGCAGAGAAGTGCATTGGGATAGTCCCTTTCCTGTGAATCGGACGATCTGAAAACAAGGCAAGAAGTGTGTCCGCATCAATGGAACAGTCAGACAACCTGAGCCTGCCCGGTCTGGATTGGCCGTTTTTTGCAGACTGCACCTGCCTCAAGGTGCTTTCCTGAAAATAGTAACCCGGATTGGCGGGAGAAGTGGCGAAAAGTGTGGACCCGGGGAGTGCGATTCAAGGAACCTTTCGGCAAATCCCGGCGTATAACAGGGCTAGAGGGCGAATGCCATGGGGTTCAACAGGATTTCAAAGACAATGGGTTTGCTGGCGGCGTTGGCGCTGGCGGCGGGAATTGCCGGATGCAGGGTGCACGTGGACAAAGGCGCCAATGGCGAGGACAAGAATGTCCAGGTGGATACGCCGTTTGGCGGCGTTCATGTGAATACCGACCAGACCACGGCCTCCGACCTGGGGCTGCCGGTGTATCCTGGCGCGGTTTCAGCGAAGGGCGACGATAATCACAAGTCGGCGGACGTGCATATGGGCTTTGGAGAGTGGCAGTTGCGGGTGCGGGCTGTAAGCTATACCACCCCGGACCCCGAGGACAAGGTAATCGCTTTTTACAGGAAAGCGCTGGCGCGGTATGGCGATGTGATTACCTGCAAAGGCGACACGCCGGTGGGTACACCCACCAGGACTGCGGAGGGTCTGACCTGCGACGACGACAAAAAAGGCGCCCAGGTGAAGATTGACCATGAGGACTTCGGCAGCCACAGTCAGGAGTTGAAGGCCGGCTCGCGGCGTCATGAGCATATCGTCGGCTTCGAAAAGCCGGAGGACGGCAAGACCAAGTTTGAGCTCGTCGCTTTGGATTTGCCCGGCGGGATCACTGGCGACTCCGACAAGAGCGACTAAAGCAACCCCAGAAAAAACAATGATTTGAGATCAAGAAATGGGAAGCCTGGCGGAAGATTCCGGGGCTTCCCATTCTTTTTGAGACAGTACCGGTGATCGGTAGCCTACAATTCCAACCAACGGTAAGCACACCTATTCCCACCGGAGATTCCACTCATGCGTTTGAAAATGCTTTGTATTTTGCCCGCGGTTTGCCTTGCCGCGGCGCTCACGGTTCATGCCGCGGAGAAGCCCAAGACCGCGCCGCCCGCACCCACGGCCACTGACCCTTACGCCGAAGTGCAGCCGGCCACCGAGACGCTGGACCTGGCCATGTACCAGCGGATTCGCGACGAGGGGCTGAACCACTCGCATGTGATGGAATTTGGCACCGCGCTGATGGACGGCATCGGGTCGCGCCTGACCGGCTCGCCGAACCTGGCCAAGGCCAATGCGTGGACCCGCGATACGCTCACCAAGATCGGCCTGGAGAATGCGCACCTGGAAGACTGGGGCGAGTTTGGGCTGGGCTGGACGCAGCTGAATACATGGGCGCGCCTGGTGACGCCCGATACCGCGCAACTGATTTTGCTGGCCACGCCGTGGTCGCCCTCCACGCCCGGCCCGGTTACCGGCGAGGTGGTCTTCGTCAGCATTCAAACCGAAAAGGACTTCGATCAATACAAGGGCAAGCTGGCCGGCAAGGTGGTTCTCTTTGGCGCCATGCGCGAGGTTCCGCCGGTGGACAAGGCTCTGTTTGAGCGCTATACCGACCAGGAACTCGCCGACATGGCCGAGTTTCCCGTGAACGCGGGCGGGGGCGGTCTTCCGCCGGAGATGCAGGCGCGGATGCGCGAGCGCACGGAGCGGATGCGGCTGATCGACAAGATTGCCCAGTTCTTCGCCGATGAGAAAGTCGCCGCGGTGATTGAGCCCAGCCGCGACGCCAAGAACGGCGGCGGTTCCGGCGGCACGTTCTTTGACGACAACGGCGCAACCCTGGGCCGCACGCCCTACATTGCCGAAAAGGCGGTGAAGGTTCCAGTCGTTGTTGCGGCCATTGAGAGCTACGGACGCCTCTACCGGCTCACGCAGGCGCATGCCCCGGCCACCGTCGAAATCGACGTGGAAACCAAGGTCACCGGCGAGCACGAGCACGGCTATGACACGGTAGCCGAAATTCCCGGTACAGATCCCAAGCTCAAGGAACAGGTGGTGATGGTGGGCGGCCACCTGGATAGCTGGATCGCCGGCACCGGCGCCACCGATAACGGCGCGGGAACCATCGTGGCCATGGAGGCGGTGCGCATCTTGAAAGCACTGGACGTGAAGCCGCGGCGCACCATCCGCATTGCACTATGGACCGGAGAAGAAGAGGGCATCTTCGGCTCGAAGGGCTATTGCACCATCCACTTTGGCGCAGCCAAAACCTCGACGGCGCCCGACCAGTTGCAACTGCCGGAGTTCATGCGGCGCGCAGCTGGGCCCCTCGAAGTAAAGCCGGAACAGAAGCTCGTCTCCGGTTACTTCAATGTGGATAACGGCACCGGCAAGATTCGCGGCATCTACACCCAGGGCAACGCGGCCATCGCGCCCATCTTTGCGCAGTGGATCGCGCCGCTCAAGGACCTGGGCGTAACCACCATCACCAACCGCAACACCGGCGGCACCGACCACCTGAGCTTCGATGCAGTAGGCGTTCCGGGATTCCAGTTCATCCAGGACCCGCTGGACTACGAGAGCCGCACGCACCACTCGAATCAGGACGTGGTGGAGCGGCTGCAGCCCGCCGACCTGAAGCAGATTGCGACCGTGGAAGCGATCTTCCTCTACAACGCGGCGCAGCGCGACCAGATGCTGCCGCGCAAGCCGCTGCCGCAACCCGACCAGGAAGAAAAGAAGCGCGCGCCGATCGAAGGCATCTTCCCCGGCGCGGTTCCTCCGGCGGACAAGAAATAGAGTCGCGATCGGAACAATTGCAAGACGAGTCCGCCCGGCATGCCGTGTATGCCGGGCGGACTTTTTGCATGGGGTGCTTTCTGGCTTTTGTCTGGTAGCATGTGAGGCCTGTGTGTGGAGTTGTTTCCGGGCAAACGTCCTGGCGGGCAACTTGCGGCAGCGGGAATTCTGCTACACTGATTCAAGCGCAATCAAGGGGCCAAACGCGCCAGGCCGCTCCCCAACGATACGCTCTGCAACCCATGTTCGGGGAGTGGCTCAGCCTGGTAGAGCACCTGGTTCGGGACCAGGGGGTCGGAGGTTCAAATCCTCTCTCCCCGACCAATAAAATCAATAGCTTACAGACGCTTTATCTCGGCCAAAAAATCAGATGTAGACGATTTTGTAGCGGTGATTTCCTCCTGGTGTTTTCATCGGTAGCGTTCGCACGAAATTCATCGGCACCATCAGAGAATTCCCTAATCGAAACTCCCCGAAGCGCGGGAGCAATCTCGATCAAAGCGCATTCGCAGTGTTTGGACCCAGTCTTCCGGAGAAGTGCGCGGACGGTCACTAACGAAAGTCGTAGGCGTAGACTTCCTGCAAGTCCACGCGGTTGTGCAGCACCAACGAACCATCGGGCGCAAGCGAAAACAGGAGGTCATCATCCTGGGTTGGACCGGCCTTGCCGACCATGTGAGCGCTGAACACGGTCTCCTCTGAGCCGTCGGTAGCTCGAATCCGCACAATCCGCGCTTCCGGTCCATGAACGTTGGCGAAGAGATACTTCGAGTCCGAGGACCAACTGAGATCGTTGCCGTTAATGCCGTCCACCAGTTTATGCCACTTCCACGCCTCCACATCGAAAAGCATAAGCTGATGTTCGTTCAGATGCATTGCCGCAATCCACCGGCCATCGGGCGACCAGCGCGCCGTGAACAGGCCTTCCGAGCCGGGCAGTGTCTCAGTCTTACTTGTCGCCAAATCGATTCGATGAATAGCGCAGGTTCCCGTCTTTTCGCAAACAACTCCTCCGTAGACGATGTACTTCCCGTCAGGGGACCATGTGGGCGCACCCTGGCCATCCTCTCCGGTAGAAGCTTCTCGCGCTGGGCCGCCATCGAGGTTCTGGACGTAGATTCGCCAAGGATGTCCGGGCCGCAATTTCATAAATGCAAGGCGCGTGCCGTCTGGAGACCAGCGGGAAAGCTGCACCGAATCGGGTGGAAACGTCAACTGTTTGGCGGACGTTCCATCCGCTCTACTGATCCAGAGGCATTCATCGGGAATCGTGGAATATGCGACCCACTCACCGTTGCGCGAGTAGTCGAGAAAGGCCCCGGTGATTCCCGGAAGAACCTGCTTGAATTCCCGTGTGCGCATGTCGAGCTTCTCAAAACCACCATGGGTCATCGCATCTCCCAGGACAAAGAGTCGTCGGGAAGCCCGGTCGAATCCGAGCCCGCCAAACGAAACCAATGACCTTGAAATCGGAAGAAGAGGCTGTTCCGGCTCCAACCAGCGGTTTGCGAAATGCATCTCCCAAAGGACACTTCTGTTGGAGTCAACAGGTGTGCCTACGAATATCTGCGAATCGTCTGTTTCTCCGGGCGTCCAACTTACCGCTCCGACAACCCGCGTGGACAACGGATGAATGGTCGCGGTGGTAAACCCGGCCCGCGCCAATTCTCCCCACGCCACAAATGTGTTGGTGCTGTCCATAAGAAAAAACCGCAGCTTCGTTCCGTCCGAGGACCATTGCAAGTGCACGGCATTATGGGCAAACGAACCAATTTGGCGCGGTACAGCTTGCCCATCCTCAATGAGATACACCGCATTACCGGCGGCATAGGCGATCAAATCGCCGCCAGGCGCCCAGGCCGCGTCATGCGCCGTGATGTTGGACAATCGGTGTGGAGGACCGTCCGGCAGGGGATATACCCAGAGCTGCCGTTCCTCCTCATCGCCCAAAGCAACCGTCGCGATCAGGTTTCTTCCGTCGGGCGATACCGCAATCGGCTCAACGTTGGCTGGCGGGTTCCAGAGGGTGCGCACGGTGTCTCCGTTCACGGAGACCGCCGCTAACGCATACCTGCCGTTCTCCTGTTGACCGAAGTAGAGGAGACCGTCGTGCAAAACCAGATACGTTTTCTCCTTGCCGTTGTCGGTCAGTTTGGTGGGGGCGGCCAAGGGCCATTCTTTTTGCGTGGCGTGCAATACGAAGTACCCATAGCCCGCGAACGCCAGTAGGCTCAATAGAGCAGCCCCAACGCCGAGCGTCCATATCATCCTTCGGCCTTTGGGGATTTCGAGGACCGATGCGCTGTGGGTGTCATCGGCGAAGGGGGCCAAGCCAGGTGAGGACTCTTCGGAAATTGGCTCCGCTATTCCATCCTCTTCGTTCGCTTCTTCTTCGCTCAGATCGGCTCCGGCCAGCCAAGCGTCCAGTTCCTGCCGGTAAGCGAAAACCGCTCTCCGCTGCCCACCGGGAACTCGGTGAACCGGAAGTCCCCGCTCCTTTTCCCAGCGAACGACGGTACGCTCGTTCCGCCCCAGGTGGGCGGCGATCTCCTTCCACGAGTCGATTCTTTCGTTCGCAACCGTTTCCAGTGGCATCTTCGTTCCCGCCGCGGTTTTCACGATTGCAGGGAGGGCTTTTGGGACCGAAAGACTCCCTTTGTCTGTTAAAACCGGCTAATGTCTGTTTGCACCTATTGAGAATCCTAGCCCTTTCCGGTTCACTGAACAAGAGTCCAGCGCCTTCATGTTCAGTACAAGAGCAAACCTGTCAGGAGTTTACGCATCAACGAGTCGTCACCGGTTGCCAAACTCGGAGGAATTCTGATGGGAACCAACATTCGAAAGGAGACCACGGATGAAATCACGTTATCTGAGTCTTATCGCAGTTGCCGCTATCGGTTTGGCGGTCTATCTATTCTGGAACGGCCCCCACTCAGTCTCCGGATTAGGACAGAATATGGTCGTCCTCTGTTCATCATGCACTTACGAAGAGTTGCCTAGGAAGGGACACCTGGTTCTCATGGACAGCAGTAGCGGTGAAATCTGGATTTACTCCGACGCCGCATTCGAAGGAAAGGAAAAGCCCATCCACTGGGGAAAGCTCACATTGGGGCAACCTGTTGCGCGCTTGAATCAACAAGGTCCCAAGTAGGCCACCTGGCTACCAGATGCTGCCGTATATGTACTCCAAGGATCAGAGTCTCAGCGGAAAAAACCTTGCGAGCGCATTCCCGATGGGCGACAGCGACGTGAACGAAATGCAAAAGTTTGAAGAATCCATGGTGGCGCTGATTAACAAGTATGTGAAATAGCGGCTGGCCCGGCAGCGGGATCGTGACGGCATATGGATTCATGGCGGTCGCAGCAACGATCAACGGATGCACGGAATGCTCTCTCATCTGTTTTGAGCGCAGTGTCGGGTGCATCACTGCCAGACGCTGATCCCATTGCGGTGAGCGCGATCAATGCGAAACGAGCGGAATCTCCAGAGAACGAGAGCCTGCTTTCCAACGAAATGCGAGCAGGAAGGATTATCATGCGCCTGTGCGGTGTTGCGACCCTTATTGCGCTTACCGGCATCTTCCCGATCACGGGTTGTGGCGGAGGCGGCAGCGTGGTTCCACCTCAGTCCCCGACGATCACGGCGGTCAGTGTCTCATGTACTTCGATCAATTTGCAGACAGGGCAGACTACCCAATGCTCGGCTAATGTCTCGGGAACCGGAAGCTACAGCTCGGGGGTGACGTGGTCGGCGGTCTCAGGAACGGTCTCAAGTTCCGGGCTATACACCGCTCCAGCGACCGTCCCCACTTCCGGCTCGGACACTGTTAAGGCCACCTCAACCGAGGATTCGACCAAATCGGGAACGGCCACGATCACAGTGACCCCACCCCCCAACAACCCAGTGCCGTCCATCACGGGGCTTCTCCCGCCGGCAGTTGATGTGGGGGCGAGTGACACTGCCGTGACAATCAGCGGCACCGGCTTCATAGAAGGCTCCTCCGCTGGGCTGGACGGAACTGCGCTGACTTCTCAATTTGGATCATCATCTAGTATCCAAGCAACGATCCCAGCCAGCATGTTGAATTCGGCCCAACTTCATCTTCTGACAGTAACAAATCCTGGCCCTGGTGGTGGTACTTCTTCAAACGTCGGACCCTGGATGGCGACCGGGGCGATGATTACGCCTCGCGCAAATCATACCCAGACTTTGCTTCAGGGTGCGAAAGTGCTGATCGCTGGAGGAGGATATGCTAGTGGTCTTCTGAACGTGATTACGGCGAACGCCGAGCTTTACGATCCAGCTAGTCGCTCATTTTCGGCAACAGGCAGCCTTGCGGCCCCTCGTGCATACCATGCAGCTACCCTGCTGGGCAATGGAAAGGTTCTTGTAACCGGCGGATATTACACGCAGGTGCTAGCAAGTGCAGAGCTCTTTGACCCTTCAACTGGGTCGTTCACCGCCGCTGGGAGTATGACTGATTCTCGCGTCTACCAAACAGCCACTCTCCTCCAGAACGGAAAAGTTCTGATTACCGGCGGTTTCGATGCGAGCGGAAAAATCCTGTCTTCAGCAGAGCTATACGATCCGTCGTCTGGATCATTTACGCAAACGGGCAGCATGTCGCTCGCAAGATTCGGACAATCGGCAACGCTTCTTCCAAACGGTCAAGTGTTGATCGCGGGCGGCGAGACCATTTCCGGCAACGTATCGAGTGATGCAGCTTCTGCTGAGCTCTTCAATCCGGCTACAGGTCAGTTTTCACTCACCGGTGGTATGTCTGTGGGACGTGAATTCGCCTCCTCAGCCTTGCTGAACAATGGAAGCGTATTGATCGCAGGTGGTAGCCAGGTTCTGACTGGAACGTTGCGTGAAGCTGAAATCTACGACCTGTCCACCGGCGTATTTAGCTCAACCGGCGCAATGGGGACTCCACGGTTCCTTCTTTCTAGCGTCACGCTGAGTGATGGAACTGTTCTCGTAATTGGCGGCGATGACGGATCGAGTGACTTGGCTAGTGTTGAGATTTTCAATCCAACCACCGGACAGTTCTCTCCAACTTGGCTAATGCCATCGCCACACGATTATGCGGCAGCCACGCTCTTGCCGGATGGAAGTGTGCTGGTGTCAGGGGGTATGAACCAAGGTCAGTTGTCAGGCGCGGCCGCAACATACCCTCCTCCCTCCTTGACTGCAGGGAGTGCTAGTTCCATCTTCACCGTCGACAATCCAGTGCCAATAATCGCCGGCCTCTCCACTAATACGTCGCCAGCGGGGCAGCAGGTAATTGTTAATGGAACAAACTTTGTCAGCGGTTCCGACGTTCTCGTGAATGGGATCGCAGTCGCATCTTTTGGAACTCCCAGCGCACCCAACCAAGTCTGGTACTATCCCGATGTCGCTGGAATCTACAGTGTCTCCGTGAACAATCCTACTCCGGGAGGTGGCATTTCAAATTCAGTGGCGCTACAGGTTAATGTTAGCGTGCAGATTACTCCAGCACGCGCACTGTGGGCACCCGGTAGTACAAATCAGCTATCGGCTAGCGTGTCTGGCACGACGAACACGGGAGTTACCTGGAGCCTTCAGGAAGGCGGATTAGCGGGCACAATCGATAGTACGGGTCTATATACCGCCGGGCAGACTGCAGGCACCTATCATATCGTCGCGACATCCGTGGCAGAACCAAGTCAGTCTGCCGTTGCTCCAGTTATCATCGGGCCAGATGCGGGAGAGATGTCCGCAGCTCCGCAGCTGATCACTCCGCGATCCGAGGAGGCTGAAATTCTAATGGCCAACGGCGAGGTTCTGGTCGCAGGAGGAAATAATTCTAGCGGTGACTCTGCCGCTGCTGAGATCTACGATCCCTCAACCAACTCGTTTTCCGCAACGGGCAGCATGTCTGTTCCGCGCAGTGATCCCGCCATCGCTCTTCTTTCCAAAGGTAGCGTAATGGTTGCCGGGGGCGGCCGAGGCGTCCTTGGAGATTTCATCACGGGTGCGGAAATCTACAACCCGGCCACCGGGCTGTTTTCCACCACCTCAAGCATGGTCGATCCTACGCTCTCAGCACAAACACTCACTACGCTTCAGAATGGTAAAGTGTTGGTGATCGGCAGCACAGCTAGTGCGGAGCTTTACGATCCGTCAACCGGAGCTTTCAGCCTGACAGGCAACCTCACGACAGATCGACGAAACGGATTTACCGCGACCTTGTTGAACAACGGGAAGGTTTTAGTCGCTGGAGGCAGCCCAGGTTCAAGCGCGGAACTGTACGACCCTGCAACCGGGACTTTCAGCCCAACAGGGAGCATGGCGGTATCGAGATACTATGCTGTCGCTATCCCGCTGAAGAATGGAACAGTATTCATGGTTGGAGGAAACTGGACTTACTCTCCTGTCCCCGCCGAAATCTACAATCCCTCCACCGGCACGTTCACGCCTATATCGACATATCCCGTCTACAACCTGTACGGCTTTCTCGATGGGGTACAACTTAAGAACGGGCTGGTCTTTATTGGGGGAGGGCTGTTGACAGATGGTACCGTGTCCCCACCTGAGGCACATCAAACGCAATTCTTTGATCCTGGCAGTGGAACCTTCTATGCCGGCCCATTGCTAAGTCAAACTCTCTTCTTCAACTGGACGGCCATGACGGTTCTGCCCAACGGGAACGTTTTGATAACTGGAGATCTCACTGATGCCGCGTCTTCTATCTACACACCCGCTTCGACTGACCCGCTTCCAGCAGCGACACGCGAGTCGCGCAATATTGCCGCGACGCAGGTGGTCGCCACACCGTTCAAACAATCGCTTCGCTAGTCCAACTTCGTATTCTGCGATCGGAGCACTCAGCGAATGCTTGGCGGCGGCGCGTTCAACGCTCGACTTGGAGCCGGCGAACAAAAGGCTCTTTCTTCGGAGAGCCACAGCGCGCAGCGCCCACAAGGTTGCTGAGGTGTCGATCTTCATGTGGTCATCGTCAGCACTTCGGAAGCCGGCCCATCACCAAAGATGGTAGGACTTGCGCTTCTGTGCAAGTTCGCTATAGTGACGGGGGCACGAGCGGCGGGACATGGCCAATCTTCGGCATCGCTCCTGACAATTCCATGCACAATCCATGAATACAAAGGCACTCCGCAAGGGCGTTAATCAAGTTAGAAAAGGCCCCTTGTTCATTTGCACCTACAAGGGCTGTGGCTGGATTAGCGACCGGAATTCCCGGTATTGCATCAACCACGACAAGAGGCGACACCCCGAGTCTTCCCCTTCCAGGCGAGCCATTCCCCGCTCAAAGCGCTCCAGCTGAACTCGTCATCGCGAACCTCCCGGCCGGTCCATGCCATTCAACAGCAGGATCGGCCAGGACGTTTGAAAGCGTCCTCGCAGCACATTTCCAAATCAATCAAGGAGAAGCCACATGGAACAACTGTGCGCTCATGCGGGAGCGTCGAAGCTTTCGCGCGATCAACTCGCCACCATTCTGCCTCCAGAACCAACGGATACATTCAAACCAATCTCCCACGCAGAACTGATTCACAACGTGCTCGACGGGCTTTCCTATCGACACATCAGCGTAGTTCGCGACGAATATGCCGTCTCTGACGATGGCATGAAACTCTTCGGCGTTCTTGATCTGGAAACCACCTTTGACGAGGCGCGTTTCTCACTCGGAATCCGCAACGCAAACGACAAATCCATGCGCCTTGCGCTCACAGTGGGTTTTCGTGTCTTTGTGTGCGACAACATGGCGTTCTACGGCGATTTCACGCCGGTGCTCGCCAAGCACTCGAAGCATTTCAACCTGCAAGATGCGCTGGCCGTTGGAATTGATCGAATACAGCGCAATTTCGAGCCAATGCGGCGCCAAGTGGAAGAATAAGGTCAACCTATTGGGACCCAATACCATCGTGACGATCTACCAGCAGCAGGCCGACGTGCGCGTTGATTTCCGCCTTATCGATGTCGCAAGCGGTGAGACGATCATCTCGCAACCTGGGGAGGCGCACGCGACCAACACGAGCGAAGTCTCGGAGATGGACACCTGGCGTCGGATTATTTCGGGTTCCATAACAGCCGAATCATCTTCGAGTCTTATCGGAAGGGCTGCGACGTTGAAATAATTCATGTTGCGCCACCAGGCGTTGAATACAGCTTGAACCCCTTATCAAGAGGCTGAAATCGCTTGCCGGGCACGTATCTCTATGACTACCTGGGACGATAGAATCCAGGTTGTTCTCAAGTACATCAAGTGGATTTATTCCTCAAGTTAGAAGCACACGAATTGACCACTGAACAGGAACTTCGCCAGAAATTGCGCAAGATTGCGGCTCTCTTCGAAGGCGCCCCAACGCCGGGAGAGCGAGATGCCGCAGCCGCCGCGATCGACCGAATTCGCGCCGTGCTCAGCGCAGCGGAGCGGACCGAGGAGACCATCGAGATGAACTTCCGGCTTCCTGATCGCTGGAATCGGCGGCTGTTTACAGCTCTCTGTCGTCGCTACGGGCTCAAGCCATATCGCTACCCGCGCCAGCGGTATTCTACAGTCGTTCTGCGGGCACCGGCCTCCTTCATCAACGGCACGCTCTGGCCAGAGTTTCTCCAAATCAAGACTGCACTGGATGAGTATCTTCACGAAGCAACCGAGCGCATCATCCGCGAGGAAGTCTTCGGAAATTCAGAGGAGGCGGAAGAGCAGGACGGATCGCCCTCAAATGCCGCTGCAACCCTGGATTCATCTCTTCACGACCTGGGTTGAGCGGGAACAAGACATATAGAAAATTAAGAGTCCGCTCAACGGAGCACAGGTTGGGTGACAGAACCGCAAGCGGTTGGCCAAGACCAGCCAACGGCTTGTCCTCCAGTGGGCGTATTGTGCCCGCCGCAGGCTGAACAAGCCCCTGCGGCGAGAAACGAACAGTCTCATCTATGCCAAAACGTGATCTTCCACCGATGAAGTCAAGTTCCGCAAACGTGCACTTATCACTCAACGTTCTTCAGAGGTCCTTGAGCGGTTCGCAACAGCCGCTCATGATGCAACTCAAAGCGTCCAGGAAGAAGGCAACCTGGAGCCTGTTGCGGAACCTGCACCTGTCATGTTGAGTGCTTCGTTGCCCGGAGGGGCAAAAGATGTTCTCTTGAGCGAGAATGCAAAGCAACTTCCTTTTCCAGTTTCGCTCTCAAGCCACAACTCCGTACCGTGACGGTCGGCAATCCACTTGGCGAGAGCGAGGCCCAGGCCCGAGCCTGGAGGAAGATTCTCTGTGGCCGAGGTCGCACGGTAAAAGCGTTCGAATATTCGCAGCCTGTGTTGCGGGGCAACTCCAATGCCGGTGTCGCGCACGGACAGAAGGACGCGCTCTGCTTCCACGGTTGCGCGCAGCGTGACCGCTCCGCCTGGAGGGGTGTACTTGCTCGCGTTCTCAAGCAGGATGGAGAGCATACGGGGAATGCCATCCTTGTCGCCGAATACGGACAGGCCATCGTCAACAGGCTCAATGCGGAACTCGAGCATCGCCTGCTTCATGGCGGGGCTCCAGATTTCGGCAAGCTGACGGAAAAGAGCGTTGACCTTGATGGGAATCAGGACAATGGCCTCGGCACCACCATCGGCGCGCGCAAGGGAGAGAAGGTTCTCTACGAGGCTTGTCATGCGGATGGTTTCGTCGTGGAGACGGCGGAGAACCTGGCGATACTCCTCGGCATGGCGGGGCCGAATGAGGGCCACCTCGATTTCAGTGCGAAGCAGGGAGATGGGCGTACGCAACTCATGCGAAGCGTTGCCGGTGAAGGTGCGGACGCTGGCAAAAGCCTTATCGATGCGTTCGAGCATCTGGTTGAGGGTGTGGGAAAGGTCGGAGATTTCGTCTTTTTCCCTGGGGACGGGCAGACGGGTTTCGAGATTGCGTTCGTTGATGCCGCGCGCTTGGGCTGCCAGAGCTGCCATGGGGCGAAGCGCCTTGCGGCTCATGAGGTGGCCGCCCACGGCGGCGAGCAGAATCACGATGGGCGTAAGCAGCAGGAGATTGGTGCGGAAGTTGACCAGCAGCGCCATGGACTTGTTTAACGCGATACCGGTTTGGACGGCGTAGAGCTTTCTGTGAACTTCGATGGGGTAAGCGAGAATGCGCACGTGGCGAGTTCCCTGGTGGAACTCCGCGATGAGGCCAGCTTTGGGGAGCAGGCCGGGAGCAGGCAGGACTGGATTCTGCGCGATCATCCGCCGGGAGCGGAAGATCCAATTCCCTTCGGCATCGCGCACCTGGAGGTACTTGCCATCGTCCTTCATTTCATAAATGGAGGAAAAGTCGTCGCTTATCTTCCTCAGGTTCTGAGCAGGATCTTCGTGACTGAGAACGACCTGGACATCTTCAGCGCGCTCCTGGAGTTCGTGGTACTCGGTCTCATCGACGCTGCGGCGGAGCATCCACAGGCTGGCCAGGCAGAGGAGCGTGGCGGCAGAGGCGAACATGGCGAAGTACCAGAGTGTGAGGCGAACACGGATGGGCAGCGGCGCGATCATGAATCGCTCCCTGGCACGGCGGCGGCGAGCTGGAAGATGTAGCCAGAGCCGCGGACGGTGCCGATGAGCTTTGTGGGGAAGGGCGCGTCGAGCTTGGCGCGCAACGAATTGACGAGCACCTCGAGCGCGCTGGGACCGACGGGATGATCCGCACCCCAGATGGATTCCGTGAGGTGCTGGCGGGTGACGCACTGACCGGCGTGGCGGATGAGGGACTCAAGCAGGCGGAACTCGAGACGGGTGAGGTCGATGCTGTCGCGGGCGCGCGTGACGGTGTGACGCATGGGGTCGACGACGACATCGGCGGCCTTGATGGTGCCGTCGCCTTGCTCACGTTGACGGCGGGTTATGGAATTAAGCCGGGCCACCAACTCAGGAAATGCGAATGGCTTGGTGAGGTAGTCGTCTGCGCCTACATCGAGTCCGTGAATGATGTCGTCTTCCTTGTCGCGGGCGGTGAGGATGAGAACCGGCGTGGCGCGCGATCGTGCGCGAAGCGCCTGCATCAACTGAAATCCGTCCAGCCGCGGCAGCCCAATGTCCAGCACGATGGCATCGAACTCATAAACTGAAGCAACTTGAAGACCCGTCTCTCCATCGGCAGCGGTCATGACCGTGAATCCGTGCTCATAAAGGCCCTTGCGCAACAACTCAAGCATGCGTGATTCGTCTTCGACGACAAGGATGCGCATAGGATTTGTACCGCGAGATTTCGCGAGAAGAGGATCTCTCCATTCAGCCGGATGATTCAATTTCAACACAACTCTTGGTGATCGTCATCACGCAATGCGCAACCTTAGGAAGAATTCGCCGCATTGTTAACCGGGTTTTAACATGGGCGGCTAATGTGGGCGTCAGCGCTGACCAGAATACCTTCCCGCGACAGTGCGAAGCCGGGTTCTGAGAGCGCCAGGAGGCTTCTATGAGACGCTTGCCATTCTTATCCTTTTTTTTACTTTTGATGGTCCCGCTCGCTGGCATGGGGCAGACATCGAAAGGGACATTGACGGGACGCGTAACCGACAACGCCGGCGCCGTGTTGCAAGGCGCCATGATTCAGATTCTCCAGCTTTCCGCCTCGTATGTATCGGACACACAGGGCGAATTCGTGGCTCCGAACCTGGCGCCCGGTTCGTATGAGGTGCGGATATCCTTCGTCGGATTTGCGCCGCTCTCGACCACTGTGACCATCGAGGCCGGGAAGCCGGCTCGCCTGGACGCGGTGCTCAAGGTTGCCTCGGCATCCCAGGAGATTATTGTTACCGCAACCGACGTCCACGGAGACGCCGAAGCAATCAACCGTATCGACAGCTCGGAGAACATCCTCAATGTTCTGACCAACGATCAGATCATGAGCCTTCCCAACGCAGACGTCGCCGATGCACTGGGCCGCCTGATGGGCGTCACGCTGGAGCGCGACGAGGGCGAAGGCAAGTACGTGCAGATTCGCGGCACTGAGCCTCGCCTGAGCAACACAACCATTGACGGAGTGCTTGTTCCGTCGCCGGAGTCGACGGTCAACCAGGTGAAACTCGATACGATTCCCGCCGACCTGGTGGAATCGGTGGAAATCAACAAGACGCTCTCGGCGAATCAGGATGGCGACGCGATCGGCGGCTCTGTGAACCTGGTAACCAAGACCGCGGGCGAGCGGCCAACGCTGACCGCGTTTGGCACCGGCGGCTATACGCATATCATCGACGGCCGCCATGCCAGCCAGTACGGCATCACTGCTGGCAAACGATTCATGGCGAATAAGAGGCTCGGAATCCTGGGCAACTTCACCTATGACTACAACGGCCGAGGCATTGACGACATCGAACCCACGCCCGATACCGGGACACTGACACCTAGCTACGACAGCATCGACCTGCGTGAATATCGCTACGATCGCACCCGCTGGGGAGCGGCCACGAGCGTGGACTACAAGGTCTCTGACAACTCACTGCTTTTTGCCAAGGGCTTTTATTCCGACTTTCAGGATTTTGGCGACAAGTGGACCTATACGTTGAACGATGTGGTCACGCCGAATCCGAGCAGCGCGACTGGCGACCCGGCGACGTTCGCGGGCGACAAGCCGAAGTTCAAGACCTCAAGGCGCGCGCCCGACTATGGAATCGGGCTGGCCACCTTCGGCGGAAACCATTTGTTTACCAACTCATGGTTCAAATGGGAAACAGCATTTTCGCGCGCCCGCCAGCTGGCCGCCGCGGGAAACCCGGGCGCAACGTTCAGCGCCTCAAAGGCGTTGAAGAAGTTTGGCGAGAACACCTGCTACTACGATCCGGGCGCCAACCCGACCCAGTACCGACCGCAATGGAACCCGGCCTGCACGGCGGCAGGCTCGCCATTGTTTGACCAAACCCAGTGGAGCCTGAGCGAGCTGGATCTGACCAGCGGGCAAACCGCGCAGATCAACCTGCAGGGCTCCGCTTCCTACGGCATGAACTATAAGGCCGGCAGTCATCCTTCTACGCTTGAGATTGGATTCAAGATTCGCAATCAGCACAAGGGGCAGTTCGCATACTCGCCGGTTTATGACAACGAGACGACCACGATTCTGGCGAGCCAGTTCACAAGTCCGATCGTGAACAAGGATTTCTACGACGGCAGCTACCAGATGGGTCCCCTGACCGACTGGCCCTCGATTGTTGCCTTTGCCAACGCCAACCCCGGCCAAATCGGCCCTCTCGATGTGGATGCCACGCATGTGGGCTCCGACGCCAGCAACTTCAACCTGGAGCAGCGCATCACCGCGGGCTACATCATGAACACCACCCAGCTTGGCAAGGTGCACCTCCAGGCCGGGTTGCGCTTTGAGCAAACGAATGTGAAAACAACCGGCTACCAGGTCATCACGAATCCCGACGGCTCATGGGGCGGCACGACTCCGGTCCCTGGATCGAAGTCGTATCTCGACATTCTTCCCAGCGTGCAGGCTCGATATCCGATTACCAACAACTCCGACGTGCGCGCCTCTTATGGACGAGGAATCGCACGGCCTGACCCGCAGGACCTGATCCCATACATCACGCTGGACACTTCAGGATCCATCCCGAAGGAAGGCGTTGGCAATCCCGCTCTTGTCTCTGAGCATGCCAACAACTTCGATCTTCTCTATGAGCACTATCTCACTCCGCTCGGCTTGTTGCAGGCCGGGCTCTTCTACAAGGCTCTCTCGAATCCTTTGGTGGTGAACCAGGAATACGTGGCCTCCGGAACCTACGCAGGCTACCTGCAAACGCAGCCGAACAACGGCGGCAGCGCCTGGGTTTACGGAATTGAGCTTGCCTATCAACAGCGGCTCTCATTCCTGCCCGGCATGCTTGGCGGCCTGGGCTTCTCAGGCAATTACACCTACAGCGATTCGCAAGCCAAAAGCGTGGATCCGCTGCGCACCGACAGCCCTGCCCTCCTGCGCCAGACGCCGAACACCTGGAACATTGGGCCCAGCTACGATCGGGGCCGGGTTTCAGTCCATCTGGGACTCGAATACAACGGAGCCAGCATCTACTCCTATCAATACGAGGACCTGAAGCCGAACCCGGCAGGCGGCACTTTGCCTAACCCCCAGGTTGGTGGAGTTGCCGGGCCCGCCGGCGATAACTATCTCTACCCCCACATGCAGGTGGACGCCCAGATGAGTTATCGCCTTCCAAAGGGTTTTGAGTTCTACGTGCAGGGGCTGAACCTGACCAACGAGGTTTTCGGATTCTATTACGGCAGCCCCCAGTACGTAGTTCAGCGCGAGTATTACCACCCCACCTATGGCGGCGGACTGCGCTGGACCTCTCACCGCGAAAAGTAATATCCGCGTAACCTCCGCGGGCACGCATCGAAATGGCCGGCTTTGCTCCGTCACACGGAGCAAAGCCAGCTATCCGCTGATTCTTTTGTTGGAGACGACATTGAATTCTTCTGGCATGCATCTTGAAGTTCGCGGGCAACTCGCCCGGTGTGCAGCTTGCCGCATCCTGGCCGGCGCGGCCCTTTCGCTCATGGTGTACCTGGCTACGCAGTTGCCGGCTCAGCCTCAAGCGCCGGCTTTGCGACTTTCCAAAACGATTATCCTGCCTGGGGTTGTGGGCAGGTTCGACCACTTTGCCTTCGACGCAGCGGGTGATCGATTGTTTGTGGCCGCAACCGGGAATCATTCCGTTGAAGTGATCGATTTGAAGAGCGGCAAAGTGACGCAAAGCGTCGCTGGCCTGGGCAAGCCGCATGGCCTGGAGTGGGTTGCGGAGACCGGCAGCCTGTATGTTGCCGATGGCGCACTCGGAGAACTGCGGGTTTATAAGGGCACGCCGTTGGCACTGGCGGGCAGGGTGAAACTCTCCGACGACGCGGACGACATGGTCTATGACCAGCGGACGCATCTGCTATTCGTGGGGCATGGCGGCAGCGACGCGGCCAATCCAGCGAGGATTGCCGTGGTGGATGCTCTGCGCATGAGCCTGCTGGCAAATCTACCGGTGGCCACGCATCCGGAGGCGCTGGAGCTGGATGCAGTAAGGCGGCGCGTGTTTGCAAATATTGCCGAAGCGAGCGAAGTTGCGGTGATCGACGCGGACTCCCAGAGAATCGGCGCGCACTGGAAGCTGACCAAAGCCGCGGACAACGTGCCGCTCGCCCTGGACAGCGAGGACGGGATTCTGTTTGTTGCCTGCCGGACGCCGGGAACGTTGATCTCTCTGGACCAGACGACCGGCAAGGAGATTGGCAGCCTTGCCGCGGCAGGCGGAGCCGACGACCTGTTCTACGATCCGGCGCTGCGCCGTGTTTATCTGATCAGCGGAGCGGGCGAGGTGGATACTTACCAGGTGGGCCTGGCAAAGGCGCTGCACTCGCTGGGAGTTTTGAAGACCGCTGCCGGCGCCAAGACGGCGCTGTTTGTCACGTCGCAGAACCTGCTCTATGTTGGAGTTCCCAGCGCGCCGGAACACTCCGCTGAGATTCGCGTTTACTCGACCGTGGCGCCGTGAGGAAGATGATGAAGAGGATTACCTGCGCGGCTTTGAGCGGCATCGTTCTATGTGTTTTCCTGGGCACAGGGTTGCAGCTCTGCGCGCAGGCTGGACTGCAAGCCGTTGGGAAGAACGCGGCGGTCCAGGACGATCAACTTCAGTTCGTTGTGCTGATCAGCCGCCACGGAGTGCGCTCACCGACCGGCAAGACCGACCAGTTGAATCGCTTCTCGCAGCAGCCATGGCCCAAGTGGACCGTTCCGGCGGGCTACCTTACCGAACACGGAGCGCGGCTGATGACGCTGTTCGGAGTCTACGACCGTGAGTTGCTGGCGGCAGAAGGCCTGCTCAAGCCGGCCGGTTGCGAAGATGCGGCTCACATACGAATCGTTGCCGACTCAGACCAGCGCACGCGCGAGACCGGCAAGGCGCTGGCCGCTGGATTGGCGCCGGGATGCGCGATTGCAGTGAGGGCGCTTCCCGAGGGAACCCCCGATCCGCTCTTTCATTCATTGGCGGCCGGGGATGGGAAGCCGGACAGACTTCTGGCTACCGCAGCAGTCTCCGGCCGCATCGGGGCCAACCCGCAGGGACTTGCGGAGGCCTACCGGCCTCAGCTTGAAGCGCTCGAAGAAGTATTGCGCGGTTGCAAGCTCGGTGCGGAGTGCGCGGGCACAACCGCCGCTCAATCTCTCTTCGAAATACCGTCCTCGATTGCGCCGGGGCAGGGCGACCACCTGGTGGAGTTGCGCACTCCGTTGAGTACTGCCTCAACCATGGCGGAGAACCTGCTGCTCGAATACACCGAGGGCATGGACAGCGCGAACGTCGGCTGGGGCCGCGTGGACCTGCACAAGCTGCGCGAGCTTCTGGAACTGCATACCGCGAATGAAGATATAGCCCAGCGGACGGATTATGTTGCCCGCGTTCAATCGTCGAATCTGCTCGCTCATGCTCTTCTGTCGATCCAACAGGCAGTCACGGCGCGTCCGGTCACGGGGGCGCTCACGCAACCCGGCGACCGTCTTCTGATTCTTGTGGGGCACGACACGAACCTGGCCAATGTTGGTGGAGCGCTGGGATTGGCCTGGCTGATTGACGGCCGGCGCGACGATACGCCGCCCGGTGGAGCTCTGGCATTTGAACTTTGGAAGAGGCGCGGAACCGGGGAGCTTTCAGTGAAAACTTTCTATATGGCGCAGACGCTCGAGCAGATGCGCAACGCCACGCCCTTGAGCATTGCTAGCCCTCCGGAACGCATCCCCGTGTTTATACCCGGTTGTGGGCGGGCCGATGGCTCTTGCACATGGAAGGATTTTCAAGAAGCTGTGCAAACGGCGACCAGCTCTACTTTCATCCAATAATTCGATTGGCAATCTGGTCTCTGCCTTGGGAAAGTTCAGCTTGCTCATGCTGTCAGACAATGTCTCGTTTCCATGCGTCTGAATTTAGCCGGTTGTCAGCAACTAAACAAGATGTGGTTTATTGAGCGGACTCGAAAATTAACTACAACAACGAATACCAGGCGCCGCGGCCGCTGCCATGCATAACAAGGTGCTTCCTTTCGAGGAGTTGGCGGAAGTGCGGCTTCAACGTGTTCCGGCTCGTACCAGTCACCGTAACGATGTCGCTGATCGTCACCCGGCCATGTTCGCGGGCGAACTCGATGATTTGAACGGACAGTTCCGGCATTGCCGATAGGATGATTTTCTCCCTCTCGACTTTCTTGGCCAGCCGCTTCATCTGCTGCTGAAGCGCGCGTAAGAAGAACAACACCCAAGGCTGCCAGTCAGGCGCTTCCGTCCTTATGGTTCCCTGTGTCTGCCTCAGAGCCAGATAGTAGCTTTCCTTGTTTTGTTCGATCACGCTTTCCAGCGAACTGTAGGGCACGTATGCGTACCCCGCGCGCAATAGCAGCAAGGTGGTCAGAATTCGGCTGAGCCGTCCGTTGCCGTCCTGAAAGGGATGAATTTCAAGGAATACAACAATGAATATAGCGGTCACCAACAGGGGGTGCAGTTCACGGGTTTCCAGGTTCTCCTTTGCCCAGCCTACGGCCTCTGTCATCAGGTGCGGTGTATCGAATGGAGTGGCGGTTTCGAATATAACCCCAATCTGCTGGCCGGAGCCGTCGAAGGCGGCCACGCTGTTTGACTGGGTCTTATATAGGCCACGGTGATGCGCGTCCTTTTCGCTGTATTTGAGGAGGTCCCGGTGCAGTTGCTTAACATGGTTTTCCGTTAGAGCAATCTCTTGCCAGGACTGGAAGATCAGTTCCATGGCTTCCGCGTAGCCTGCCACTTCCTGAGTATCCCGTGTATCGAACGATTTGATTTCGAGGTTGGACAAAAGCTGTTCGACCTCGCGATCCGTGAGCTTGCTGCCCTCAATTCGCGTCGAAGAGCCGATACACTCAATGGTGGCAACTCTCCGCAGGGCGGAGAGACGATCCGGCGCCAGAGTTCCCAATGCCCGCCATGCACCCTTGAACTCATCGAGCTCTGCGATGAGGCGGAGGATTTCCGGCGAGATCGGCACTGTGGCAGTTTGGAGCATGACACCCAAGAATACACCCATTCTCACCCATTACGTCAATCCGTAAATTCACCCATTTTCACCCATTTAGGCGCGACCAAGGAAGCATTAGCTGAGTTCGGCAGGCGTGGCTGGAGGAGAACTGTTCATGGCCATCGTGCTGGGAACTGGGCAGCAACGGACAGAACATCTCCATCAGATCGCTATGCCGGAGATGCACAAGCTGCCTCCTTTGGCCGCACCTCGTAATCCTGTACAACACCCCTCGAATTCCTTACTGGATATACGTCGAAGAGGCCCAAGCCCCTGAGCGTTGTAATGAGCCTTTGATCACCATACTGTTTGGAGCAAAACCCTTCATCTCGACGACACCCCGCCTGATTGATGGCCCCCAAGGTTGTTTTTCCGGTACTGGCTGCCAGCTCAAGCACAAGATGGATCAGTTCAGTCTGGTCTCTCCTGGTAGTAGTCCTCTTTGTCGTTGGAAGGGAGGGCGTTGCCTTGCCTTTCGGGCCGGAAGACACTCCCTCCTGCGCCAGTTTCGACGGCAGCAGGTGAAATTCAGTGCTTGCGGACCGCAACGAGTCCGGCGTGCTCTCGGGGCCGAACACAAGGACTGGTAAACCCGACTCGCGTATCGTCAGAGCCAGTCTGCTGAAGTCGCCGTCCCCGGAGACGACGCAGAATGCCTCGGTGCGTCCAAGGCTCAACTCAGACATGACGTCGATCACAAGTGCGATGTCCGTTGCGTCTTTCCCAGGCGTGTTGCGGAATACCTCGATGGGGCTGATGCCGAGGTCGCGAAAGAGTGGCAAGTGAGTTCCCAGTCCGGAGCAATAAGCGCGCCTGCAAATGGAATTCCAGCGTGGAGCAAGACTCTCAAAGGCTGAGCGAATGGCAACATCGTTGCTGACGTTATCAATGTCGATGAAGACAGCGAGCTTCAGCCGCGCCGCCAGTCCGGGGTCGGCGGATTCGGCCTGGTTCTTCTCTGGTTCTGGTCCCAAGGCCCAACCGGCTCATTTCGTCCAGAACATCGAGGAAGTGTTTGACTGACCTGGCGATCCTGTCTGATGCCCAGACCAAGACGATGTCGAAGCGGCCGCGACGGGCGTCGGCCATCATCTGATCCAGACCAGGCCGTTTCGCTTTCGTGCCGGAGATCTTGTCTGCATACTCTGCTACAACTTCGTAGCCTCAGCGAAGTTCTCTCGCTGAATCGGGACCAATTGGACTTTCAGAATGGCGAGGCGAAGATCATCGGGAAAGGCTCCAAGGAGCGTGTCGTCTTTTTCACCGACCGGGCGCTCGACTGGGTGCGCCGATACCTTTCGACCCGTACAGATCAGAATGCCGCCCTGTTCGCCACCACCGATGGGGAGCGACGGCTGAAGCGGCCCGATGTCTGGAGACCATTTGCACGGCAAAGAGCACTTGCGAAAATTCAGAAGCGTGTAACGCCTCACCTTCTCCGCCACACTGCCGCAACTCAGCTACTCTTCAATGGCTGTCCAGTGGGCCACATTAAGGAAATCCTTGGGCATGAGAGGCTTGAAACCACATGCCGCTACTGCCTCGGCCTTGATCATCGGGCCGCGAAGGCTGCCCACGCCAAATATCTGAACTACAATTTCAACCTCTGACCTTCTTACGACATACATCCACCGCCTTCACGTCCGAATCATCTTGCTTCAATATCCCGATGCTTTTCCGTGCAACGGCTCTTCTTCATGTTCCGACCCCGCCTAAATCACGAAAGAATGCCAGTTCCGATTGGCAAAATGTGTCGGCTCGCAGGTTCGACCAAATAGGTGCTCTATATGCCCTCAATTTTTTTGCTTTTGAAGATGGATCATTTGCTGAATGGCCTCGAGGAAATTGCCAGCGGGAGTATTCGCGGGGTTGGTCTGATTATTATTCGCGTCTTCAGTTGTAAAGCTGAGGGTGATTGTTTTACCGCCCTGAGAAGGAACTTTTGCGTGCAAGCTAAGTATTGGCATGTTCGATGCAGTGCGGCCAAACTGCATGCTCTCTACATCGGCCAGGGGTATTGTGAAGTTCTTTTGTTTACAGGTACTGTCCATTGCATTGTATGAAAGAGTCGTCGCCGTCATCGAGATTTCCGAGAGATGCATGGCGAGCCCAAATCCGATATGCAGATGTTTCAGGTGAACTGCAAATGATCCACCTGACCTAAACAGCGCCTGTGCATCTGTTTGAAATTGGTCGTAGTTTCGAGAAAGGAGTGCAGCCCGCGTTTGCAGGCTCAGCACTCGGATATCATCCGGATTATCGCTAGCCAATTTATTGGCAGCATTCAGGACTTGAATAGCAGTCTGATCTGTCAGTTGCCCTTCAAGCGCATCTGTCTTCGCCTTGAAGTAGGCCTCATCGCGACGCAGTGCAAAGTGAACCTGAACGATCTCGCCATCATGCACCTCAACGGTCTGTGAAGGAGCGCTGAAGCCTGGTGCAGAGGCGGTCACGGCGTAGGTCCCGGAAACTTCGTCATACTCCGCTTTGCCAATAGGGGCCGAAACGCTCTGGCTGGTTCCCGCATTCGCATTGCCGACTGGCGAAATGCGGAACTCAGCTTTCATCCCACCGGCATCCACTTCTATCTGACCACCGGATTGATGGGAAGCTGACTCCAGGCTGTAACAGTTCGCCTCGCGCGCGTCGTCAGCCAAGGCGATCTTCGACGTCGCTTTCGAAGTTTCCTCGACGGTGCAGTCCTTGCCGACTATTCTTTCCCCCACGGGGGTCTTTGTCGCGATGGTATTCCATGCTAGTTTCAGTGGCCGGGTGAAGGGCTCCGAAGCAATAATGCCGTACGGCCTCAGCAGGAACTTTCCGGATGCATTCACTATCTCAACCACAGGGTCGCCGGACAGTTCATATCGTCGCAGTACCTTCCCGGAGATGCTTGGCCCGGCAGTCCGTTTTAGAGATGATGAATTCAACCCGCCCATCCCAGCACCTTGATTTACTAGCCGGCCATTTTGCCATACGTAACTGAGAGTTATCTCTCTGTCCTGGCAACAACGTGCCTTGCCCGCGGTAAATGAAATGGTAATTCTCCCGTATTCGACGCTAACAGTTCGTCCCTCGAATATCAGGTAATCTGGGAAAACTCGTTTGGCCTCCTGCGCGAGCATTTGCTCCGTTAAATGCCCTATGAGTTGCGCATGATTGCCGCTGGCAGAGAAGAAGAAGTACTCCGAGGAGAAGCTGGTTGATTTTTCCATGTAGCATTTGGCAGTGACGACGGCCTCGTCAGAGCTTGGGTCAAAGAACGGAGCGTACACTATCGCGGTTTCCGTGCTTGGTATAGCGAAGCTAGCTTCATCCGATTGTCTTTTGTGATAAGTGAACCAGCCATTCGTGACATGTATAGTTCCCCGAGTACCAACCTCGGGACAAGCGTCTGTCGCGTAGTCGAAGTTGCGGAAGTCGATTTTACGAATAGCCGCGTTCGGTCCGGTTCGTGCTTCTTCCGGCTCAGAGGTTTCGTCGCGGCAGTCAGAGTTAATGCACCTTGTGAGATACCACTCATCGCCGCGAGGGTCTTTCCATGTCATCAGGGAAGGACCTTTGACAGTCACGGCTAGGTCCTCATTTAGAGACTTGATGGCAATGTGAATCCTGCTAGCGCTATCTATGCGATAAGTTCCATGGGATATATCCTCTCCGCCCTGATATACATCGTGCAGTTCGAGATTGTTACTCGAAAGGAATCGAATGTAGTGGAATAGGATTGGTCTTCCTTGATTGTCTATATCCTTGGGATGCGCCGGAAAGTATGCTTGCCATCTGTCAGTGAAAAGCCTGCCTAAAGAAGGCGCTTTCGGAGGAGTCTGCGACAGAACCGCTCCAGAAAGCACCAGCAGCAGGCAGAGACAAAACGAGTGTGAACGATTCTTCAATGCAGTGAACATGAATCTTTCTCCTGTTCCAGCAGTGGTCTACGAAGCATTGCATTCTGATCCAGTACGCCAGCGGATTGAGACGTCAAATGTGGTCTTGGAAGTGTATTCCGCTTACGGTCCAGGTCCCATCCGGTTTCTTAGTGAATTGGACTGTTCCAGTCCCCTCACTCTCATCCTGGCCACCTGTGACAATCTTTCCGAATTCGCTGTGGACGGTTCGGTATTTGAAGGTTGCGGATGCCTGAGTTTCTGTGCCCTGCAGGACAAGGCCGTTGACGGATTCAACCTTCAACTTGCCAATGTCGCATGCGTTCCGGGCCTGCACGGGGCAGAGTGCCTTCTCCTTGCCGGTCCATTCGTATCTGTACCAGGTAACCGCTAGTTCCTGTGGGCTGTCTCCGGACAGGTTCATTCGATATTCCGGCATCTGGCTCGATCCGTTTATTTGGACCGTGCTGCCTGCTAAGGTCGGTTGCATCCTGTATCGGAGAATTCCTGGATAACAAGGAAAACTTACACCCATGTCGCGGTAGCCGCCTCCTGAGAAGGTGAGCCAAACTGAATTGTCGTCCATCGCGAGGTATCCGCTGATCGAGCCGCCAGTGCAGTGAATGTTTGCGCGCTGAAGAGTCCAGGACCCGGAGACTATGTTTTTTGAGGTGCTTAAGTGCGCATCCAGGGTATCCCCGGCTCCCGGTAGAAGATACCAGGCGCTCTCTCCTGTGATGCTTCCTGTCAGGTGCTGCGGAACCACATAGTTCCTTGTCTGGCTTGTTTGAGATAGGAAACCGTGGTGGATCAGCTGGGCCATGATGGCCGGATTTCCAGTGGCGTTGGCAAGGGCCGGATCAGAGTAATTGGTAGTGACCACGTCCCCATAATGGTCCTGAATTTGCGGGTAATCCATTCTTTCGCCTTTGAATGCCCCGCCACCTTCCTCGGTCTGAAATCGCTCTTCAAGGAGAGTTTTTGCGAGGCTTTCGTTCAAAGTCTTTCGTCCACTACAACCCACGAGCAGCGCAAGCAAAATCAGCGAGCACATGCTATTTCTCATGATTCGATCTCCTTCGTTGGGCGCGACCTATTGGGAAGGTTGGTTGAATGCGGTCGGCATCTCCGCACACAGGCGTCTTCTATTCCGAGGCTGAGGTCTGGATCGGCCCCAGTGCGGTCTTCAACTTGGTAGCGAAGTCCGCGGTCTGCTTATCGTCCACTTTCGGATCATCCAACGGGTCCGGTTGAAGGAAGTTGTAGCGCTTCCTCGTTAGAACGGCTGCGCGCAGCGTGGTGTGGGAGTCATCTGTCTTGATGACGATGACCTGATAGTTTGTACCGGTCTGATGATGCCCCTTGCTGATTTCAAGTTCCGTCCCGATGAACCCGGTGTCCTTGTCAGCTTTGTTGACGGTCAAACCATTGGTGTTGATGTAGCGGACGATCTCGGAAAAGACTTTGTCGAAGGGGGCGGAGATGTTGAAGGTAGTGCCGCCACTGACCGCCTTGATTTCAGCAGAAGCGGCGCGTTCCTGCTCATGACGCTCGTGGGCTTGAGCATTGGCCGCCGGGGCATCGACTGTGAAAAAGAGCGCAGCAACGGAAAAAACGAGCACAATAGTCTCACTAACCACACTTCGGTATTTCATGGCATCTCCTTGATGATGAAGGCCTTTTCTGCTACCGCGAAGAGGCTTTCTCTGGGTGTTGGGCGCTGTCATCCTTTGTATCGAATCCAGGTCGCTTTACATCCGGGCATGAGGCGACAGGAGGCGACATTTGCGAACACTGGAAGCGGATTCCCCGTGGTAAAGTGATAGCCAAAGGCGATTGCGCATATGGAGACCGCTGGGGCCCGTCTCGATTCCTGGAAAGAGATAGCCGCGTACATCGGCAAGGACGTTCGAACGGCGATGCGCTGGGAAAAGACCCGAGGGCTGCCCGTTCACCGCCTTCCCGGCGGTTACCGCAGCGCGGTCTTTGCATATACGGCAGAGGTAGCCAAGTGGCTGGAGAGCGCAGGGGTTTCGAACGACACCTTTGAAGACGACTCTACTGAAGTTGCCGAGGTGTCTAGCCCGGAGGACGACGGCGACAAGCATCGCTTAGACGGACCAGTTCGGCTTGCGGAGTCTGGCAGTGAGATTCCTGCCAGAATTCCGGGAAGATGGGGGAGGGCAGTTCGCTGGCTTTTGATTCCGGCGGGAGTCTTACTGCTTGTTGTCCTCGTTGTTGCGGCTGTGCGGAGTCACCTTCCTTTACCACCTCTCCATCTCTCGGATGAGGTCCAACTCACCAACGACGGAGTGCCAATTCGGGGACTGGTCACAGACGGAAGGTTCCTCTACTTCACCGAACGCAAAGACGGCAGAAGCTTCATAGCTTCGATGCCCGTCACGGGAGGTCAGAGCCGCGAGGTTCGAACTCCATTTCCATTCCCTCTTCCTGTAGCCATCTCGCCCGATGGTTCCAGGCTTCTTGTCATTACATCGGATGGGGAGGAGAAGGAACGGGCAATATGGGGGGTTCCGCTCAATGGTGGGATTCCGCAACGTGTCGGCAATTTTCTCTGTCATTCAGCGGCATGGTCCCCGGAAGGAGGCCAGATTGCGTTCGCATCCGGCAATTCAATCTACCTTACCGATCCCGCAGGGAATGCCCCTCGCTTGCTACAGACTTTTGCAGAAGTTCCCCAGAATCTTCATTGGTCCTTGGATGGAAAGCGACTCCTGTTCCGGCTCCGCAACACCGAAAAGCAGGAAAGCACCCTCTGGGAACTGGACTGGGCCGAAACCGGCTCCAATGCCATTGATTCGATCACCTCATTGCAAATCCCCAGCATGAAGGACTGCTGCACTCAGATTTCCTCTCCTATCGATGACCAGGACTCCTCGTTCATTGCAAACACGGAGAATCAGGACAACAGAATTCTGCTTCTCGCAAAAACGCGCAGCCTGTTAAAGCCTCGCTTTCAATTGACCGAAGTGTCTCACGAACCGAGCCAGCCATTTGAAGTCGAGCGAGATCCACTCGCGCAAAGACTGTTCATCGTCCGATCTTCTCTCATCCGCTACGAGCTCATGCGCTTCGATCTGAAGTCTCACGGCTTCCGTCCTTTCCTGCCTGGAGTCGATGGACTTGATGTGAATTTTGCGCCGGATGGAAAACTCATCGCATATGTGCGGATGCCCGAACGCTCGTTATGGGTGGGAGCCAGTGATGGAAGTGCCACACAGCGCATCAGCCCCGTCTCGCTATCGGAAATTGAACTCCCCAGGTGGTCGCCTGATGGAAAGTGGATCGCGTTTACAGGACGGCAGACCGGACAGCCTTGGCGCATCTTTCTGGTTCGGCCGGACGGTTCTGAAATGCACGAGGCCTCGACTGGAACCGATAGTCAAGGTGCCCCAACCTGGTCCCCGGATGGACGCAGCATCTACTATGGAAACCTCCGATGCGAAGAACAGGGCACTTGTTCTATTCACGGAATTGAATTGTCTTCGGGACATGAGTACACGATTCAGGGTTCAGAGGGGTTGACGACAGCCCGATCTTCACCGAATGGGCGCTTCATCGCTGCCCTGAGAACCGACCATCAACAGGTTTACCTCTTCGATCAGAAGCAGAAAAAGTGGACAAGGCTTGCAGAAGGGCTCAATGGAAACGATCTTGTTTGGTCGCGAGATTCACGTAGCCTCTACGCCAGTTGCACACGAGAAGGGCGTCCCGAGGTCATTAAGATTTCGATTCCGGATGGCCAGCTTTCGCCATCGGTTGATCTCTCCGATCTGAACCGACTTCCGGGCACAGTCAATACTTGGTTTGAGGTGGCTCCGGATGGGGCGATGATTTTCCTCTATATCCTCGCCTCGGACGAAATCTATGCGCGGAATCTCATTGCCAACTGAGGGAAAAGCGATTGTTGGAGATTTTGCTGCCAGCCACCTCGAATTGATCGGAGAGTGTTTCGAATGTCCGATCGGTCGATTCCCCAATCTGGCCTATCATCCCCAGCGCGTCGCGGAACTTGCGCCGCCCGCACAGTTCGTCTGCCTAAAGAACGCGGGACGAGGTTGCACGGCACCGGGGCAGATTGATGGGCACTCTTTATCCGATTAAGCAAGACTTCAGAGTCCTCTCCAGTTCGATTCCCCTTTGCATGTTTGGCAGTTAACATCGCTTTGCCGGGAGCTAGTTTTTGCCGGAGGAATCGGTCTCCCGCAAAGAGTTGACACGCAGCGCACTGCTGGCGATAGACATGGGCGCCCATTTGGAGATTGGCTTCAGTTGCTTCGAGTCCTGGTTTACGCGGATACTCCCGATCGATCCGGGCATCCAGGGGCTTTTCAACCAGACGCTTTTCGAAGGGAAAAGCTCGATCGGCCAAAGCGACCGGCAAGTTGCCAAAGTGCAAATAGATGACTGTCGCAAGCACAATTGCGATCAGAACTGAAGCAACACCCAACAGAAACCTTTGCATTCATAAGCCTCATTTTTTCCTGGTCCACCCTCGAAGCGAAGACGGCGCGACCATTGAAGCTGAGGCTAAGAGATGAAGCTGAAAATCTCCTGAAGGCCGAATAACTCTTCCTGTTCAGCATGCGAACCGCGCACTACCCTTGGAGTTGAGGAAGGTGCATCTTGCATATTCTTATCGTGGAAAACAATAAGACTCTTGTTCGAATGCTCAACGAGGACCGTTCCTCTTACGGGTCAGCACGCTGGCTGGTTGAATTCTGAAATTGCAGCGAAAGACTCAGTTGGAAGGTTGTGCCCTGGCCCGAGACACCCAGCACTTCGAGCTTGCCATGATGGGCTTCAACAATCCATTGGGCCATCGCCAGGCCCAGACCTGATCCTTCTGAGTTGACGTAGCGCGCATTTGTGGCGCGGTAGAACCGCTCGAAGATATGAGGAAGATCCTCCGGCAAGATTCCTATCCCGGAGTCGGCTACATCGAAGACTGCCTGGGTTGCGGTCGATCGGAGTGCGAGATGCACAGTGCCGCCTTGCGGTGTGTATTTGATCGCGTTGTCTACGAGGATGAGGAGCAAACGTTTGAGAGATTGTCTATCAGCCAAAATCATGATCGGTGCAGGCTCGATTGAAGTAGACCATTCGAGACCTTCCCTGGACGCCAACGCCTGCCAACCGGGGATCAACTCCTCGACTGCACTCCGGGCATCCACCGGTGACAGTTCCAGTTGGGCAGGGTTTGCATCAGCTCTTGCCAACGTCAGGAGATTCTCTATGAGTTCCGTTGTGAACTCCGCCTCCACCAGAATCTGGCCGACCATTTCTTCGTATTCTTCCACTGAGCGCGGGCGTTCGAGAATCACTTCCGATGTTGTGCGGATCACGGCAATCGGCGTTCTGAGTTCGTGCGATGCATCGGCCGTGAACTGCTTGATGCGGGTAAATGCTGTTTCCAGTCGCGACAACATGTTGTTCAAGACGTTCGTCAACTCGCCTAGTTCGTCGTCGGATTGAGGATGGGGTAGCCGCAGTCCAAGGTTCGATTCTGAAATCTGGCGTGCAGAGTTTGCGAGATCGCGCACGGGCTTCATGGAGCGTCCACTCAGCCAGTACCCTCCGAAACCCGATGCAAGGAGGATCAGGAACAACGTGGATACCGCGATCCATTTGAACAGCGCCAGCTCTTCATAGAGAGGCGTCACGATCGTAGCGACCTGGACGAGGTAGTCACGATCCGCCACTGCAATGGTTGCAGTGAGGAGGCGAATAGAATCGTGACGGCGCGACAATGTCTCGATGTACTCGGGGCGATTTCTGTCGGGCATGCCAGCCGGAATATTAAGTGCCCGCATTGCCGGAGCCTGAAAGAGCCATGCACCCGACGCATCCTTCAGTTGATAGAGCTCGTGACTCGGCTCTACTCCGGAGCTCTTGTCGAATGCCTCTTCCCAAGTTTCCGTCCCATGGTGAAGTCCTTTGTGATCCAACAGGAATTGAGCGATCTCTCGAGTGCGGGCGCGCAATTCTTTGTTGACCATGTGTTCCGTAGCTTCGCGCATACTCAGATAAGCTCCTGCGAATCCGATCGCGCAAACGATCGCAGTCACAACCAGGTACCAGGCAGTGAGCCGAATACGTACAGGAAGTGGCTTCATCGTCCGACTCCGGTTTGCAAACGATAGCCTACGCCGCGAACAGTCTGGATTAATTTAATCTCCCGGTCATTGTCGATCTTCGCCCGCAAACTCTTGATGAAGGCTTCGAGTGTGTTGCCTTCGATTTCGGCGCCGCTGCCCCAAACGCGCTCGATGATCGAATCGCGGCTGAGTACATGGTTTGCGCGTCGCATCAGGCATTCAAGAAGCATGTACTCCGTGCGGGTAAGCGCCACCAGGGCGCCGCCTCGTGTCACTTCAGCGGTGGCGGGATCGAGTACCAGATCGGCTACCTCCAGGCGAACGCCTCGTACCGCGGGACCTCTGCGAGCGACGGCGCGCAAACGAGCCATGAACTCGGCCATCGCGAAGGGTTTGGTGAGATAGTCGTCAACGCCGAGGTCGAGAGTCGCCACGATATCACCCACTGTGTCGCGGGCGGTGAGAACCAGAACCGGCACGCGGTTCTTCGCGGATCGAAGCCTGCGGACAACCTCGAAGCCATCCATCCCCGGCAACATTAGATCGAGAACGATGGCGTCGAACTCTCCGCTCTCCGCAAGCGCAAGGCCGTCGCGGCCATCGAAGGCGACGACGGCTGAATGACTCTTCTCTTCCAATCCCTTCTTGAGCATCAGCGCGAGATTTTTCTTGTCTTCCACGATCAGCACATGCATCGCAACACCGCCTCGAACTCAAGGGTAGATCATTTCTTGGCATGCGCGACGAAAAGCGTCTGATCGCTCTTCAGGAGATCTTCAGTTACCCCACATAAGGTAATGGAAGTCCAAAGGAGGACATAACATGCGACCCACTTTTTACAGGTCTTTGCTTTGTGCAGCGGCAATGGCGATGGCGGCGGCTTTAACGACTACCCAGGCGACGGCGCAAACCCGGGTTAATGTCCCGTTCAGGTTCACGGTTTCCGGCACAATCTGCCCTGCAGGAAACTATTCGATTCAGCCGGTATCGTTTGGCTCCTCAGTGCTGAGGCTGCAAGGCGAGGATTGGAAGGAGACCTTCTCGTGGGCTTTCGCCCCGGCCGGAGCTTCTGTCGCGGATGCTGGAACGGTTCTGACGTTTGACGAAGTGGATGGAACTCACGTGCTGCGAACGATTCAATACAGGGACTTGATTTCTCCAGTCCTGGATTACGGCGGCACGCTGGACGAGCAAGGATCACGCTAAGTCCATGAATTACAAACTTCATGTGAGCTCATTGCTCTTGGTGCTGTGTGCGCGGATTGCGCTGGGACAATCTCCCCATATGTTCATCGCTGCCGTGCAGGATGTTGCAGGAGCAGAAACACCTCAACTGGCGCAGCCTTTACAGGCCGAGACGGAAGGGCTGCGCAGCGCCGAGGCTGTCCGGATCGATCACGCGCCGCGCCTGGACGGCACTGTCAACGACCCTCTTTGGCAGCAAGCCTCGGCGATTACCAATTTCAAGCAGAGAGAACCCTTCGAAGGCCGGCCCGCGACTGAGAAAACCGAGGTGAGGGTTTTGTACTCGCGGAATGAGATTTATTTTGGGATCACCTGCCACGATTCTTCAGCAGGTGGCCCCGTCGCCACCCAACTCCGCCGCGACGTGACGCAGGAGTTGGATGACTATTTTGAAATCGTCATCGACTCGCAACACGATCGCCGCAATGCTTATGTATTTCAGATCAACCCTCTCGGCACACAGCGAGACGCTGTGATTACCGACGAACAAGCCGGCGAGACGCAGGACGGCGACACGGGTTGGGATGGAGTCTGGACTTCGGAAGCTCGCATCACGAAAGACGGATGGACGGCCACGGTGGCCATTCCGTTTTCAACGCTCAATTTCATGCATTCCAATAACGTCATTTGGGGGCTGAACTTCAAGCGATTCATTCGCCGCAAGAACGAGGAAGACCTCTGGAGCGCCTGGCGTAGAACGTTCGGCGCCAATAAGATCAGTCAGGCGGGTGAACTGCATGGCATCAGCGGCATCGGCAGCGGGCGCCTGTTTATCACCAAGCCATATGCTCTTAGCGGTTTCAACCATCTGCCTGCCAATGCAACCGCCAGTGGCCTGACTCCAGGAATCGCCGGCCTCTATACAGGCGGAGTCGATATCAAGATCGGCTTGCGTTCGAATCTTGTGGCAAATCTCACCGGCAACACGGACTTCGCAGATAGCGATGTGGACGTGCAGCAATTCAATCTCACTCCCTACAAATTGTTTTTCCCGAGAAGAGGCAGTTCTTCCTGGAGAACGCGAGCGTCTTCTCCTTCCCCCTGGGCATCGGTGGCACGGATCAGCTTTTCTTCAGCCGTCAAATAGGGATCGATCCGATTACCGGGCAGCAGGTTCCGATTAACGGCGGAGCGAAGGTTACAGGCACACTCGGTGGGTTCGAGTTAGGAGTCATGGATGTAGATACCCGGTCTTCCGGGCCGAACCCCTGGGCCAACTATGCGGTTCTGCGGATGAAGAAGTCACTCTGGGGAAGCGGATCCTATATTGGAGCGATGGGGATCGACAAGCGCTCTGGGGAAGTGGGCGCAAGCTTCAATGAAGTCTTTGGCGCGGATGGCAGGTTCGTGTTGTTCAAGAATCTCGTGCTGGGTGGGTATGCTGCGCAGAGCCGGACACCGGGTTTTTCCAGCGGACAAACAAACCTTGCCGCGAACCTGAACTTCCAATCCAATTGGCTCAACTTGCAGGCCGAACATAGAAAAATCGGTCCGAACTTCAACCCGTCTGTCGGATTTCTTGAGCGTGCCGATTGCATTTGCGACTATGTGGATGCCGAAATCAAGACGCGGCCGAAATGGGCCGGCGTGCGGGAGGTGCAATTCGAAGGCTTCATGAATCATGCTCCTGACACTCACCACACTGTGCAGACGCAAGAGTGGCTGAACACGTTTCGCATCGAGTTTAACAATGGTTCCTTCACGGACGATGACATTCTCGATGTATTTGCGCAGCGGCTCACAACGCCCTTCAACATCTACAAGAACGTAAAGATTCCGGTGGGCGTTTATAACTGGTCAAGGCATCAACTCATGTACGCAACTCCACAGGATCGCCGTTTAACCGCCCAATTCAGAGAGCGGTTCGGAAGTTACTACAACGGTAATTTGAATGATCTGTCAGTGCAGGCTGCCTATCGCCCGAGCCCGAAATTATCATTCAGCGTCAGCCCGGAGTGGAATCGATTTCAACTGCCGGAACGCAACTTCTCCGTTCTGGTGGGGGCATTGGAGACCGACTACGCGTTCTCCAGGTCCCTTTCGTTGTCGACGATTCTGCAGATTGACACTGCCAATGCGCAAGGAGCGAGCGGCAATGTACGGCTCCGATGGAACTATCGCCCCGATAGCGATCTGTACGTGATCTACACCGCCGGCCAGCAGTTTGCCAGCCTGGCTGCGACCAATCCTTCGCAGTTTTACCAGAATCGATTCGTGATCAAGTACACCTACTCATTTCGGCCATGACCTGGGTGTGCGCTGGCCCTTTGACGATTGGTCGTCTGGTTGAGCGGCCTCCCTATCGTCCTTCGGCGAATCACGGAAGCGGGTTCGAAGATGTTGCAAATCTTCGGGGCGGCTTCGCCGAAGCAAGGCTCAACGGCTTCTGATTTCTCGTCGGCTACCGCGCCAATGATCACACGATGGAAGATAGGACCCGCAAGCAAGTGTTCTAATCATCCAATGGCGAGTCTCGACAACTTCCGTCTTGTGGTATTTCGGGCGGTCGCGGAACATCTCAGTTTTCGCAAGGCCGCCGAAGAACTCTATCTCACGCAGCCTGCGGTGAGCCTGCAGATCAAGGCGCTCGAAGAGGACCTTGGCGTTCAGCTCTTTGATCGCGCTGGAGCGCACATTGCGCTGACCGGCGCTGGAATCATCCTTCTCGGTTATTGTGAAAAGGTCAGCAAGCTTCTTCTAAATGCCGAGCACGAGATTGCTGCATTAAGCGGAGAACATGCTGGGCAACTCGCGCTTGGCGCGTCCACGACAATTGCCCAGTATGTGCTCCCTCGGCTTCTCGGGGAATTTCGGAGGGAGCATCCTCGCGTTCAAACCACTCTGATGAGCGGAAACACGGAACATATCGTTGAAGCAGTGGAGAAGCAGAAGATTGCGTTGGGATTCATCGAGGGCCCGGCAAGGAGCCGCGAAGTAAAAGCTGTGCCCTTCCTAGAGGATGAATTGGTGCTCATTGCGTCCACCGCACATGAGTGGGCCGAACGTCCTTCAGTCTCCTGTTCTGAAATCGCCTCGATTCCGCTGCTGATGAGAGAGCGCGGATCCGGCACACGACATGTGATTGAATTGGCGCTGCAGCGGCAAGGTATAAAGCGGAAGTCATTGCAGATCGTGATGGAGCTTGATTCGACCGAAGCCATCAAATCCGCTGTCGATGCGGGGCTTGGTGTCGGATTCGTGTCGCGCTGGGCAATTGCAAAGGACCTGAGGCTCGACAGCAGCTTTGAAATCGTGAATGTGGAAGGCCTCACGATCAAGCGGCAGTTCCTGGTCGCTTACGCATCCGGCCCGGAGCCGCAAGGGCTGGCGCTTGAGTTTCGCAGGTTTCTCATCGCACGCGCGGGCATGCAAAGAAGCTCGATTGCGACCAAACCGCAATGAGTCGTCTGCCTCATAAAATTCGCAAATAGGTCATCAGTATTCCTGCTTGGACGCGGATACGATCATGAGGAACACTGAACACGTGTCTAAGAATGTTTTCTTCATCGGATTGATCCTCGCCGCCAGCGGTATCGTCTCCCCGCCTATTGCATTGGCCGGCGGCCTTGTCTACGGATTCAGTTTCGTTCATCCATTCCATTTCGAAGCGAAGCAGTTGTCGAGGTTGCTGCTGCAGGCTTCGGTGGTGGGACTTGGGTTCGGAATGGATTTGCAGCAGGTAATGCAAGTGGGCCGCTCCGGCTTTATCTATACCGCAGGAAGCATCAGCATCGCCTTGCTCCTTGGTTGGGGGTTGGGTAAACTCTTGCGGGTGAGACGGAGGATTTCCTATCTCATCTCGGCCGGCACGGCCATCTGTGGCGGCAGCGCCATCGCCGCGGTTGCACCAATCACCAATGCGAGCCAGGAAGAGATTGCCGTCTCGCTCGGAACTGTCTTCATTCTGAATTCGATCGCATTACTCACTTTCCCGGTCATCGGGACAATGCTGCGCATGACGCAGGAGCAGTTTGGTCTATGGTCGGCGCTGGCGATTCATGACATCAGTTCCGTGGTCGGCGCCACAGCGAAGTATGGCGCCGTTGCTCTTGCCGTCGGCACAACTGTCAAACTGGCCCGCGCCCTATGGATCGTTCCGCTGTCAGTTGGAACCGCGATGGCTAACAAGAGCAAGGCGCGCATTCAATGGCCATGGTTCATTCTCTTTTTCTGCCTCGCGGCAGTCGCCAACACCTACGTTCCGAACTTCCAGCCCGCGTATCCGGTGCTGAAGCATCTTGGCGTTACCGGCCTGACCGTCACGCTCTACTTGATTGGGACCGGGCTTTCCATGAAGACTCTCCGCGAAGTGGGCGTTCGACCGTTTCTTCAGGGTGTCCTTCTCTGGCTCTTCGTCGCAGTTGGCTCGCTTTCCCTCATACTCAGCGGCTGGATTCATCTCTAGCCATTTCTGCGATTTGAGCACAGACTTTCCCTTGAATGCCAGAACGGATTTGACCGGACGCCATAAGGGAAGCAACCAATACCTGCACCCGGCAATCCAACTCATTGGTGGTTTCCCATAGAATCCATAAGAGCTGAATTGGAACGCGTGTCTCAAACTCGGACCTCGGGACCTAAGGGTTTGCTATCCCTTTATGGTGTGCTTTGCCTGTCCCTCGGATTCATGGTTTTTGCGTGGGGGACAAATTACAAGCTGTCGCTCTACAAAGCTGGTCATCAAGATTTTCCAGCTAAAGTGTGCACCCGCGGCAGCGACGCTGCAAAGAATGCAGTAGACCATGTTGCGGGTGGCAGCACCATAGAGCACGCGCTTCTCTCAATCATGGTTCTCTTCTCTCCCATCCAAGGAACCGAAGACTATCCAGTAGGTCGGCTTCATGACGAGGCGATCATCGACCGGTCACCACTCAGTCGTGCCCCCATTCTCTATCTTCGACCACCACCTGACGAAGGACGCGCTCTCGATTAGCCGCTGGAGATAAGACCCTTTGGCGGATGAGTTTAGACATCCATTCGAAGGAAGGTCTACGATGCGCAAGAAGCGTCTACTTTTGATCGCTGCCTGTGTTTTGGCTGCAATCCCGCTACTGTTTTACTTTTTGCATGCCCGTCATAGGGCGAATGCTGCCACCGATGCCCCGGCGGCGCCTCCGGCTGTCTCGGTTGCTACAGCCCGCACTGGCTTTATCGCAAATCAGCTGACCGTCGCAGGAGTGTTCCAGGCCTTCCAGGAAATCGACGTTCACGGAAAGGTCTCCGGATATATCCGGCACATCTATGTGGACATTGGCGACCGTGTACATCAGGGGCAGACGCTCGCGGTACTCGAAGTCCCGGAATTGCAAGCTGAAGTTGCTGGAGCGCAGGCAGGTATAACCCAGACCCAGCAGAACATAGCCCGGCTGCAGAATGAAGTCGCCCGGGAACAAGCTACCTACGCAGCCGTTCATGCCAATTACACGCGCTTGAAGCAGGCATCCGACCAACAGCCCGGCCTGGTTGCTGCACAAGAGCTTGAAGACGCTCTGGCGAAAGACAGATCGGCAGCGTCACAAGTAGATGCGGCCAAATCCGCCGTAGCTGCCGCTCAAGGGCAGTTGGGCGTTTCGCGAGCCGAGAACCTCAGGGTCACCAGCATGGAGCAATACGCAACTATAACGGCTCCCTATAACGGCGTCGTGACCACGCGGTATGCGGACACCGGTTCACTCATTCCCGCGGGAACCGCGGAGGGATTGAACCAGGCCGTGGTCAGGCTCGCTCAGAGCGACGTGCTCCGCCTTCGCATGCCTGTTCCTGAACGGGATGTGCCACTCGTGCACGTCGGCTCGCAAGTCACGGTCCATGTGCAGGCGACGGGGCAGCAGTTCCCAGGAACGGTGGTACGTTACACGCGCGACGTATCCAACTCGACGAGGACGATGTTGACTGAAGTAGACGTGAACAATCCAGATCTCACACTCACGCCTGGGATGTACGCGGATGTGACCTTTAATCTGGAGCAGAAAAATGATGCGCTCATTATTCCCGCAAGCGCCATCATCCAGGGCGATCAACCTTCGGTGATGCTTGTCGATAGCAACAATCGAGTCCAGAAGCGGCCCATTGTGCTGGGGATCAGCGGTGCAAACTCTCAGGAAGTTACCTCTGGGCTCCAGTCGGGCGACAGGATCATCATCGGTGGCCAGTCCGAACTACAGCCCGGCCAGCAAGTCACGCCGCAGCCTGCGAAGAGCGATCTTGAGAACTACCAGCAAACGAACCAGAAGGGCGGCCAATAACCATGTCCTTCTTTGCGATTCGTTACCCATTTTTTATCCTCATGGCCTGCATGATTGTCGTTGTAGTAGGTCTTGCCGCTATCACAAGCATGCCTGTCGATCTATTTCCTCCCGTGAAGATTCCTGTCGTGGTGGTGGCGACGTTTTATGCCGGCATGCCACCCCAGCAGATCGAATCCGACATTACAGACAGCGATGAGCGCTTCTTTACGCTCGGCAGCAACATCGACCACATTGAATCGCGCTCGTTGTCCGGTGTCAGCCTCATCAAAATCTACTTTCAGCCCGGCACTGATCCAACGGCGGCCGTGAGCGGCATCTCGAACCTGGCAATGGCAAACCTGCGCCGCCTGCCTCCCGGCACTCTGCCACCCGTCGTGCTCAGCTTCGACGCTGCAAATCTTCCAGTGTGTCTGATTACGCTGAAAGGCGCCGGGATGAATCAGACGGAGTTGAAAGATGTCGCCCAGTTCAGCGTTCGCAACCAGGTGGCCAACGTCCCAGGCGCCTCAGTCCCGCAGCCGTACGGAGGAACGTACCGGCAGATCATGATCTACGTCGATCCATTGAAGCTGCAAGCTTCCCAGCTTGGGATCATGGACGTCGTTCGTGCAGTGAATGACTCGAACCTCATCCTGCCCGCGGGAGACGTCCGTATTGGTCCCAAGGACTACAACATCTACGCCAACAGCCAGGTGCCGACGCCCGACGCCGTGAACAGCATCCCGCTCAAGACAGTCGGTAACGCGTCCGTCCTCGTGGGTGACGTTGGACACGCAGTCGATGGCGGACAGCTCCAGACCAATATCGTGCGCGTCGATGGACAGCACTCTGTCTACATTCCGGTCCTGAAGCAAGGCGGTGACTCCAACACCATCACCATCGTCAACGGCATCCGCAAAGCTACCGCCCATCTCCTCGACATACCGCAACAGCTCAAGACGGCTGTCGTCTTCGATCAATCCGTCTTCGTTAAGACTGCCATCAAGAACGTCATCAGCGAGGGTTCAATTGGACTTTGCCTGACGGGCATCATGATCCTTCTCTTTCTCGGCAACGTGCGCGCTACGATTGCCGTCCTGCTGTCGATTCCAATCTCGTGCATCGCAACTCTTCTGATCCTGAACGCACTCGGTAACTCGATCAACACGATGGTGCTCGGCGGCATGGCGCTCGTATTATCGCGTCTCATCGACAACTCGGTCGTGGTGCTCGAAAACATCTTCCGCCATTTCGAGATGGGCTCAGATCCGGTCAAAGCCTCGCAAGAGGGCGGCAAAGAGGTTCAACTCGCTGTATTGGCAGCTACCTTCAGCACAGCCATTGTCTTCTTTCCCGTGGTGCTGCTTAAGGGTGTCAGCAAGTACCTCTTCACTGCGCTCGCGCTTACAGTGGTCATCGCGCTCTTCTGTTCTTATGTCGTCGCGATGACGGTGGTACCGCTCTTCTGCTCGCGTTTCATCAAGCACACCAAACACGACCATGAGCATGAGTCCGCACAGAAGGGGGATCCGGTACCCGAGCATATGCATGGCGGGCACGGTCAAACCAACATCTTTGCCAAGACCGTGTATCGCTTCAACCAGGGCTTCGGCTGGCTGCAGGATCACTACGACCAGGCGATCCACTACTGTCTGGGCAGGCCTGCGCTGGTGGTTGCGGTGTTTTCCATCTTTGTTGTGCTTAGCTTTGCGCTGGCTCCATTCCTGGGCCGCGCCTATTTTCCGCGCACCGACCCTGGCCAATTCGTCATCGGCGTCAAGGCTCCGACCGGCACGCGCATTGAACTCACAGACCACTACATCGCTCGTGTTGAGCAAGACGTGCGTGATGTCGTGGCTCCCAAAGACTTGAACATGATCGTGTCGAACATCGGAGTCACACCCGATCTTTCGGCGATTTACACGTCCAATTCCGGAATGCATACCGCGTTTGTCCAGGTGAGCCTGAAGGAAGATCACAGTCTAAGCAGCTTTGCGTACATGCAACGAGTGCGAACCAGGCTCGCTGCCGATCTTCCGTCCATCCAAACCTACTTCCAGTCCGGAGGGCTCGTCGATTCGATCGTCAATCAGGGACTTCCCGCACCCTTTGACATCCAGGTCAGCAGCAACGACATGGACGGAGGATATGCCATCGCGGAGCAGCTTGCGCAAAAGATGCGAGCGCTCCACGGTGTGAGCGACGTTCTGATCCCTCAGGACATCGATTACCCCGGTCTTGCGCTCAACATCGATCGCGAGCAGGCAAGCCTCGAAGGCCTCACCCCGAAGACGATTGTCGATAGCGTCATCACGGCTATGACATCGAACGGCATGGTCGCCCCGAGTTATTGGATCGATCCGAAAACCGGCAACAACTATATGCTCACCGTGCAGTATCCGGAGACGCAGGTACAAACGCTGAATGACTTTAAGCAGATCCCGCTGCGATCGGCTGACGGCAAGACGACGACTCCGCTGGAAACGGTCGCATCGATCAAGTCAATCAACACTCCAACGGAAGTCGATCACTATCAGCTCCGGCGGGTCTTCGACGTCTACGTGATGCCGAAAGCAGAGGACCTTTCCACGATCGGCAAGGATGTAAACAACATTGTCGCAGGGATGCATCCACCCCATGGAACGGTTCTGACGGTGCGAGGCACCGTCAACAATATGAACGAATCCTTTAACGCATTCGGGATCGGCCTCATCATGTCGATCGTGCTCGTCTTCCTCATCCTTATGGCGCAGTTCGCATCCTTTGTCGATCCGTTCATCATCCTGCTCGCCATTCCTCCCGGCATCTCGGGAGTAATCCTCTTCCTGCTTGTCACCGGCACCACTATCAACATCATGAGCCTCATGGGCGTCCTGATGATGACGGGCATCGTCGTATCGGACAGCATCCTGATCGTCGAGTTCACGGGACAGTTGCGCGAGCACGGACTCAAGCTTGAAGAAGCGATCATTACTGCCTGCAAGGTGCGCCTGAGACCGATTCTGATGACCACGCTCGCCACTGTGTTAGGGCTCATCCCCATGGCGCTGGCGCTGGAGGCAGGGAGCGAACAGTATGCCCCGCTTGCCCGGGCAATTCTCGGTGGCCTCACCGTCTCCGGCATCGTCACGGTCTTCCTCGTGCCAAGCGCCTATCTGCTCATCCATCGCCGCATCGAAGCTCGTAGAGGGCACGCTGGTAATGCGTCTTTTGGAGATGCCTCGCAGGCTGGTGAGGTGACCGCATGAGATGCTGGCTACTCAGTCTCCTAATCCTTGGTCCTCTGTCTGCGTTCGCGCAGACGAGCAACGCCGATCTCCCCGCGGCGCCGATGCCTTCATCGGCCTCCCTGACGCTCGCAACTGCAGATGCGAACGCTAGCTTGTCTCAGTCTCAAGCCGCGTCTCCGAATCGACAGCAGCCTCTCATCGATCCCGCAACAGCCACCATCTCCATTACGCGCACCGATGCAGAGGGCCTCGCTCTCAAGAACAATCCACGCGTTACCGCGAGCCATCTTCTCGCTCTGGCGGCTGGGCAAGTCACGCGTGAGACGCGTTCGGGCGAACTGCCCCAGATCTCCGCCGCCATTACCGCGGAAAAGGCAGAGGACGGAAGCCGCATCGGCGCCGACGGTCTCACAGATTCGCGTCTCTACACCCACGCCGGCGCCGGCGGTTCGCTCTCGCAGCTCATAACCGATTTCGGTCACACGCGCAATCTCGTCGCGAGCAGCAAGCTGCAACAGAAAGCACAGGACCGGACCGCACTCGCTACCGAGCAGGATGTTTTGTTGGCGACGGACCAGGCCTTTTACCGACTGCTGAATGCACAATCTCTGCTCGATGTAGCCAAAGCAACCGTCGCCGCACGTGGCGATGTACAAAACCTTACCTCCGCACTGACTAAGAGCGCTCTCAAGAGCGACCTCGATCTCAACATTGCATCCGCCGATCTCTCGCAGGCGCAACTGCTGGAACTGGATGCCGAGAACGGTGTCGCCTCTGCCAGCGCTGCTCTTGCCGCTGTTCTCGCCGCACCTGCGGACACGCTGTATCACGCGGTTGAAGACCCCGAGGACGAAGCACCACCACCGCCATCGGCCGATAGCTCTAAGGCCATCAACGCGAGCGCTCAAGCCCAACGCCCCGATCTCCAGGCTCTTCGTTTCAACGCTGCGGCCGATCGGAAGTTCGCCGCCTCACAACAACTCCAACATCTCCCCACCATCTCCGCATTGGCGACTGGAGGAATTACCCCTGTCGCCCCGGACGGAATCTTCGTCCCGAACTGGTACGCAGCAGCGGGAGTGAATCTGACGCTGCCGCTGTTTACCGGATTCCGCATCGATGCCCAGGCGCAAGAAGCCCGCCTTCGCCAGAAAGCTGCCGAAAAGCAGGCTCAGGATCTTTCTGACTCCATCGCCCGCGACGTGCGCGTTGCAGTCCTGAACGCACAAACTGCCTTTCGGCGCATTGCGGTTGCCGACCAGTTTCGGAAACAAACCGCTCAGGCGCTCGCACTTGCGCAAACAAGATACAAGCTGGGCCTCAGCTCGATCGTCGAACTCAGCCAGGCACAGCTGCAAGGCACTCAAGCGGCCGTCGCGGCAGTCAATGCGCGATACGACTACCTTCTGTCCCTCCGTTCGCTGGATTACGCGCGCGGCCAGCTTGCGCCATAGAATGAGTTGGCTTGAAGGTTGAAACAAGAATGTGAAGGCAGCACCGGTATACACAGGGGAATAGACGATTCGCGGTAATCAAGAAAACGTGAATGATCTGGCGGACCCCCTTAAGTCGCAAGACGAAATGTACTCGTTGACAGGATCTGCATGCCGACACCCGTTTCGAAGAACAACGGACAAATCCCCACCTCGCTGGCAAGTCCCGGAGCCGTGCGATTCTGGCTTGCTGTTTGCTTGATCGGCGCGAGTACTGGTTTGGCAGCCGCGGCGCTGACGCGATTGCTTGGGGTCGTTCAGCGCGCGGCTTGGAATGGATCCGGCACAAACATACTCGAAACTGCACGCCAGGCCAGCGCGTTTAGACACATCGCCGTTCTGCTCGCTGCCGGCATTCTGACCGGCGCTGGGCAAGTTCTCCTCAAACAGGTACCGAGTGGCAACGGAATTGATACTACCGCGGCGATCTGGTTTTACGCGGGACGCATGCCGGCTCCGCGGACTCCAGGCAGCGCCTTGTTGTCAATCTTTGCCGTAGGCATGGGGGCATCCATGGGCCGTGAATGCGCGCCCAAAACAGGCTGGCGCAGCCTTCGCTACCGTATGCCGAGAATTCCGGGGATGCCGCTTTGCGGAGACTTGCCGATTTTTCCCTATTTGCCGTCGATGGGTTCATTGGCGAATTTTGCACTCATCGGAACTCAGTTCATACTGCGTTGTCGCCGTCTGTTGCAGTCATCCGATTGCCGAGGTGGATCAGGCTGCTTGACGGCAGCAAAAAACAATTATATTAATTAATGACGTAGTTAATTTGTGCAAGTAAGAGAATGCCTAAGAATTCCACTCGCCGTCCCGGTCGTCCCGCCGCAAGCCTCGAACGCGATGCGCGCGTTTTACTGCTGGCTGCGGCCACCGACTTGTTCGCCGTGCACGGTGTCGCGGCAACAACTTTTGCCATGATCGCCAAGCGCGCGGGCCTCACGCCCGCCATGGTGCATTACTACTTCATCGATCGCGAACAGTTGCTGGACGCAGTCGTGGAGGAGCGGATTGCCCCTCTTATTGCCTCGGTCTGGGGTCCGGTCAACGCCAGCGATGCGCCGGCAGAGATCATCCGTGGAGTCGTCGAACGCATGCTGGCCGGCATCGAGCAGATGCCTTGGATTCCGTCGACCTGGATGCGAGAGGTATTGAACGAGGGCGGCCTTCTGCGCAGCCGGGTCTTCCGCCATTTGCCGTTTAAAAAGCTGAAGCTCCTCGGCAAGTCAGTTGCGGGCGGCCAGGCGCGCAAGACGACCAATCCCAATCTCCATCCCGGGCTGATTGTCTTCTCCACCATCGGGCTGGTGATGCTTCACGTGGCCACCATTCGATTCTGGGCGGAGACATTTGAGAGCAAACCGCCAAACATCGAAGCCCTGCGCATTCACATCACCAGCCTGCTGCTCAACGGATTGCAGCTTGAAGCATCCGCTCGATCCGTCCAGCGGACGAGGAACAAGTAGGAATGGGGGAGACCATGCTCATTCGAGGAAACATCAGAACCATCGCATCCCTCGGCATTGCAGCCATCTGCATGCTGGCCGGCTGCAAACAGAAACAAGCGGATAGTTATCAAGGCTACGTTGAGGGAAAATTCGTTTACGTTGCCTCGCCCCAAAGCGGCAGGCTCGACCACCTCACGGTGGCGCGCGGCGATTCGGTCGATGTAGGCCGCCCGCTGTTCAAGCTCGACAACCAGCCTGAGGCCGATGAGGTGCGCCAGGCCGAACAACTGTTCAAGAGCTCGCGGTCGCACCTGGCAGATCTCCAAACAGGCAAGCGTCCCGCGGAAGTCGATGTGACCCGTGCGCAGTTGCTTCAAGCGCAGACGGAAGAGAAGCAGGCCGACCTGATACTGGCCAGCGATCGGGCGCAATATCATGCCGGCGGCATCCCCGAAACCGAGCTGATTAATGCGCAGGCCGCCGCGGATACGAGCGCGGCCAAGGTCCTGGAACTCGACGCCTCTCTTGCCGTCGATGCGCTGCCCGCACGCGAACAGCAGATCAAGGCACAGCAGAACCAGGTTGCAGCCGACACTGCTGCCGTTGCAAACGCAAAGTGGAAGCTCGACCAGAAACAGATCCCCTCGCCGCGGCAAGGGCTGGTCTTCGACACACTCTATCGCGAGGGCGAGTGGGTCGCAGCCGGCAATCCCGTCGTGCAACTGCTCCCGCCCGAGAATGTTGAAATTCGTTTCTTCGTGCCTGAACCAGTAATGGGCAAGCTGCGCGTGGGTCAGTCGCTCCACGTAGGCTGCGACGGGTGCGCGGGCGACACCGGCGCAACCATCACGTTCATATCTCCCGACAATGAATACACGCCGCCGGTCATCTACAGCAACGAGAACCGGTCGAAGCTTGTCTACATGGTGATTGCGCAGCCGAAGGACACGAAGGTTGGGAATCTGCATCCCGGCCAACCCGTGGAGATTACGCTCGAATGACGACCGCCTCCAGCCCGGAGTTCGCCATCGACGTGCAAGGTTTGAACAAGCACTTCGGTGACAAGCATGTGGTGAAGAACCTGACACTGCGCGTGCGCCGTGGAGAGATCTTCGGCTTCCTGGGGCCGAATGGCAGCGGCAAAACAACTACGATACGCATGATGTGCGGGCTTCTCAAACCGGACTCCGGAAGCGGAAGCTGCCTGGGCTACGACATCCTGCACGAAAGCGCTGAGATCAAGTGCAATGTTGGTTACATGACACAGCGATTCTCTTTTTGGGAGGACCTGACCATTGCCGAGAATCTCGACTTTGTTGCGCGCATGTATCAGATTCCAGATCGCAGGAACGCAGTGCAGAAGACGCTGGAAGATTTGGGACTGAAAGCCCGCTCATCCCAACTGGCAGGCGCCCTCTCCGGCGGATGGAAGCAGCGACTGGCGCTGGCGGCCTGCATGTTGCACGAGCCGCAGTTGCTGCTCCTCGACGAGCCGACGGCCGGCGTGGACCCGCGCGCGCGTCGCGACTTCTGGGACGAGATTCAAAAGCTCGCTGCCAGCGGTATCGCAGTGCTGGTAAGCACGCACTACATGGATGAGGCGGTGCGCTGCCACAAGCTGGCTTACATCGACTCCGGAACGCTGCTGGCGCAGGGCTCCGCCGATGAGGTAATCCAGAGTCAGCATCTCACTACCTGGTCCATCCGCGGCGATCATCTCTCGGAGTTGCAGGATAAACTGCGCCAGCTACCCGGAGTCGAGCAGACCGTTTCATTCGGAGATACATTGCACGTAAGCGGTAAAGACGCCGAACAGTTGCAGCGCAGCGTCGAGTCGGCAATTGCGGGTACAGCCATGCGCGCACAAAAAATTGATACGGGTCTCGAAGACGTGTTCATTTACCTGATGAGCCCGGCAGAGACTCAAAAGGGAGCCACGCTATGAAGCGCCGCAATGGCTTTTCATTGGCCCGCTGGTGGAGCATCGTGCTCAAGGAGTTCATTCAGCTAAAGCGCGACCGCGTCACCTTCGGAATGATTCTGGGCATACCCATTTTGCAGATGGCGCTGTTCGGCTACGCCATCAACACCAATCCCAAACATCTTGACACTGCCATCATCAGCGCGGACGACACCGACATCGCGCGCAGCCTCATCGCCGCCATGCAGAACTCGTCGTATTTCAAGGTTGTCGGCACACTGCCCAATGAGCAGGCAGGCCGCGACGCGCTGGCACGCGGGCAGTTGCTCTTCGTGATCAATATTCCAGCTGGGTTCACGCGCCAGCTTCTGCGGCACGAGCATCCCTCGCTGCTCATTGAAGCGGACGCCACAGATCCCACGGCAACAATCGGAGCGCTGGCCGCGGTCAATGGCATTGTGCAGTCCGTAATCCAAAAGGAACTTACTGGCCCGCTGGCCATGCTTCAGGCCGGCGCGCCTCCGTTCAGCGTCGACGTGCACCAGCTCTACAACCCCGACAACATTACGCAGTACAACGTGGTGCCGGGCCTGATGGGAGTGATTCTGACGTTGACCATGGTCATCATGACCAGCCTGGCCATCACCCGCGAACGCGAGCGAGGGACCATGGAAAACCTGCTTGCCATGCCCGCAACGCCAATCGAGGTCATGACGGGGAAGCTGCTTCCGTACGTTGGCATCGGTTTGATTCAGGCCACCATCATTCTGCTAGCTGCTCGCTTCGTTTTCATGGTGCCGTTCTTCGGCAATCCCGGCGCGGTCTATCTGTCGACCTTGCTGTTTATTGCAGCCACGCTGACCGTCGGAATCGCCTTCTCGTCGCTTGCGCAGAATCAGCTGCAGGCTATTCAGCTCTCCATCTTCTACTTCCTGCCCAACATCCTGCTCTCAGGATTCATGTTTCCATTCAAAGGCATGCCTGCCTGGGCGCAGTTCATTGGCAATCTTTTGCCGCTCACCTATTTCAACCGCCTGATACGCGGCATTCTGCTCAAGGGCAACGGCTGGGCTGACTCATGGCCCAGTGTGTGGCCGCTGATCGTCTTCACGGTCGTGCTCATGGTGATTGCGGCAGCCACTTATCGCAAGACTTTGGATTGAGAGGTACCGGCCATGCGTGAATCAATAAAATCGAATTGCCTGCGTGAACCAATGAATTGGAAGCGCGCAGCATTGGCAGCTCTGTTAGCGCTGCTCGCGCAGGGATGCAACGTAGGCCCGCACTATCGCGCTCCCGCACCCCCAACGGTCACCACGTACACTCCCCCGCCGCAACCGCAGCAAACGGTAAGCAGCGCCGGCCCCGGTTCCGCCAGTATTGCCCAGCAATTCAGTTCCTCGGCTGAGATTCCCGCCGAGTGGTGGACTCTCTTCCACTCGCCCGAGCTCAACGCCATGGTGAGCAAAGCTTTTCAAAACAGCCCCACTCTCGCGCAGGCCACCGCAAGGCTCAAGCAGGCACAGCAGGAGTTGGCCGCCCGCACCGGCCAGACAAAATACCCCACGGTCACCGGCAGCGCCTCGGTCCAGCAGGAGCAACTGAACCTCTCCGCATACGGAATCCCTTTTCCCAACCCATCGCCGTTTACGTTGCTCAATGGCTCCATCGCAATCTCCTATGCGCTCGATCTCTTCGGCGGCAATCGTCACCTCATCGAAGGCCTCCAGGCGCAGCGCGAGTATCAGCAGTGGCAGCTTGAAGGAGCGCGTCTCATTCTCGCCGGAAACGTCGTAACCGCCGCCATCGAGGAGGCGCAATTCGAGCAGCAACTCGATCTCACCCGGCAGATGCTCGAGCTGCAGCGACAGGAACTCGCAATCTCCATCGACCGCAAGCAGGCCGGCGGCGTCTCCGACTACGACCTCCGCACCCAGCGAACCGCCGTGGCCCAGACCGAAGCCAAACTTCCCCCGCTCCAGCAGCAACTCGATGCAATCCACGACGAACTGGCGCTCCTGATGGGGGAGTCCCCGGCCGAAGCTCATATTGCCAACATCACGCTCGAAAGTCTCACTCTGCCAGCGGAACTACCCCTCAACCTGCCCTCGTCCATGGTCAAGCAGCGCCCCGACATTCGTGCCGCGGAGGCTCTCCTTCATCAGGCCAGCGCCAACGCAGGCGTCGCCACTGCCAACCAATACCCGCAGATTCTCCTCTCCGCAAGCGTTGGCGGCGTCGGCACCAGCTTTCTCAACGGAGGCGACATCTGGAATGTGGGCTCCTCACTGACGCAGCCGATCTTCAACGCCGGCGCATTGCAGGCAGAAAAGCGCAAAGCGCTGGCAGCTTACGATGAAGCAAACGGAGTCTACCGTCAAACGGTCCTCGAAGCCTTCCGTCAAGTAGCCGATTCCCTCTACGCGACTCAGCACGATGCCGAGACCCTTGCAGCGCGCACTCAAGCCCTAGGCCAGGCCGATGCCGCCTGGCAAATCGCGGACCGCCGCTATGACGCTGGAGGCATCAGTCATTCCGACCTTCTCGAAGCTCAACGTCAAAAGCTTCAGACCGCCCTTGATCGCAGCAACTCAGTAGCCAGCCGATTCCAGGATTCGGCAACCTTGATCCAGGCCCTCGGCGGCGGATGGTGGAACAAGGCCCAGGCAACCGCTCCGGGGAAGAAGCCCATTCCAGAGCCAGCGCATCGGGCCCAACCAAATTCGAACGACAAAGCCCGAGAGTAAAGCGCCTCAATTGGACAAAAATCCAATCGGAAGTTTACTGGCGATAACAGTCCGCATTCGCAGGCTTCAGGGATCGATTCACATATTCCGGTCATGGCAGCTTTAACTCCCTCTTTGCAAAGAGTTGAAACTCCTGAGCAAAAATTGGCGTCAGATTTGTCCAGGTATCGCGCAGCAAAGACACTCGGCACCAGCGCCTGAACAGGCACAGCCACCAGTCGGCGTGAGGCGAACACCGCTTATCGGGAAACGCCAGTTGCAGATCTGTGTAGACCACGTACATGAAATCCAGAAGTGCGTTGGCAAACTGACCTGCATACTGGGCGCCTGCCGCGTCAGGCGGGCTCCACGACACCACATCGCCCGTCAATCCATTTCCGGAATTGAGCGCTGCCGCAAGGCCTGCCAGCTCCGCTCGCTCGCGAAGTTCACTGAGGATCGCCTGGTACTGTTCGATATGCTGCGACAGATACTGCTGCATCTCAGGGGTGGGCGGGTACCAGATCGAATACAAACTCTCGAACAGATTGCCAATCTCACGGCGATGTTTCACTCGATCCGTGTCCGGCGGCAGTGCCGGGCGGATCGCCGTCATTGTGATGTGGTGGCCCAGACGCCTATAGCCCTCGAACTGTGTCTCGGTAAACCACTGGTTCGCGGTTGAATCCTGCGGGAATGTGTCGTGCTGCAACTTGTAGGACAGGATGTCCGCCGGCTCATCCCCGGCTAGCGAGGACTTTATGTATAAGATCGTCCCCTTGTAGAGGTCGTCGGCGGTTTCACCCAGGCACGGACACACGGTAGCCGTAGCAGTGCTTGACAATGGTTGTTGAATCGGCGGAGGGTACTGGATGGTTCCCACCACGCAGTGCGCCCTGCTGAAGCCGTCTTGCTGAATCTGGAGCGGCCGCAGATCGAGATCGATTTCCGCGCCGAAGTCCGCACGGCAGCGATTGATGGCGATGCCGATGCCGCAGAATTTCATGTCCGTATCCTGTTCGGCATCACATACCACGATGAACTTGCAGCGACGTCGAACCAGTTCGTACAGGCCCATATTCTCAAAGTGGCCGCCATCGCTCAGATTCACGAAATTTGACCGGTCATTGGCCTGCCCGAACAACTCGTTGAGCAGATACCGGAGCGCAAACTTGGGCGTGGGACGGTTGTCCGCGGCCCTCCACATGTCGGTCTTGCGCGGATTGGAGATCCACCATCCCAACCGCACATTGAAGAACGTCATCAGAAAAGCAAGCGCCGGGTTGCTGTTGTATCCCTGGTTGGGATTCACTGCGGCTCCGGAGATGGCGACCGCGGAATCGAGATGAATTCCATTGCCCGTGTACGCGTAGTCTGCAGTCGGCACGAAGCCATTGAAGCTGACCTTCTCGCCTTTTTTCCCGTCCGTCCAGCCCACACTATATCCCGAGTAGAGCGGCGTGAATGCGAAGCTTGTGCCCTTGCGCTCCTGCGTGGCAAGATCCTCGCCGGTGGTCAGGTTGAGCGTAGTGCAGAAGATGGGAAACGGGCCGCCATATTCGCCTTCGAGTTTCTTGAGCAGGTTGAACCTGTTCGGCAAAAGATCGGCCACCAACGGCGGACTGCCATGGCCGCGCGGATTCGACGACTTCAAGCTGCTGCGCATATCGAAGCCCGTAAATGGGTTGGGGCTTCGTTCCGGGGTGGTCGCGCCCAGATAGCAGCGCGAAAGACGGTTGCGGTAAAACGACTGCATGGAGAACTCATTGATATCCAGGCGCCAGCCGAAGAGCGCTGCCACCAGGGTGAAAATCACGGCGCAACTCACGAGCGCAAATCGCCAGGCAAACGCCCCCATCCAGGCGATTTGAGGGAATTGAACCAGGAATTGCGCCAGCCAATCCACTCCGAACGAGAGAAGGATCAGAAAGCTGAGGATTGCAATCGGAGCGGCGGCCAGTGCCAGCAGGTCCATCGGCTTGTAACCGAGAAACCCTTGGCTGGTTGGTTTGCCATCGCTCTTACCGCTCGATCCGGCAAGAATTGTGGTCAAGTGGGAGATCACCAGCGTCGCCGCCGCGGACAGCTCCGCGCCCAATCCCTTCGACCAGACAAAATAGACCAGGTACGGGCCCCACAACGCGATCGACGTCAGCCCGATCCACAGCATCCCATACAGCAGCGACCACGCCCGCATGCGTGCCAGCCATTCGCGCCGCGTATCCGCATATTCGCGCCCAAGCAAGCCAAGCGTGAGTTCGATGGCGATGTAGGGTACGCTCAACAACAACGCCGGCAGAATCACGATCTGCACGCGCCACGGATCGATTCGAAGACCGCTCTGTGCATGGCTCAGGTTGTCCGCAACGCCGCCTATCGCCAGCTTCAGGTTCCCGGCATTGATTTGAATCCAGTTCCCCGTCGCCGGCTGCGCCCTTTGAATCACATCGCCAACGCTCGAGCTGATCCATTGCGCCAGGTGCAGCACGCCGACCTCGAATCCGTATCCGATGGCGCAGGCAACCGTTCCCGCGAGGATCGCAGATCCTGCAAATCCCAGTTTGACGAGCCACTCCGGCAGAGTCTTGTCTTCATGGACCTTCTGCCAGGCTTCGATCGCGCCGCCTGCAAAAGCGACGACCCCGGCAATGACGCTTGCCGCAACAATGCACACGGCCCAGGAGACAATCCACGTCCGGCTAGTCCAGTGCCATGGCAGTTTCTCCGAATAGGTTATCCAGACGGCCATTGCCAGCCATGGGAGAATAATGTGCAGTTGGACCTTCCGGTTGCCGAGCAGACTCTCGTAGATCTCTTTTCCCTTCTTCGCTTTCTCCTCCTCCGTTGCGGCGGAGTGTTGAGGTGTCTGGCTTGCTGCCTGGGTATTCCCATCTGCCGCGACAGCGCCGGCATTCCCCGAATTCTCCGTAAGATCGAGCTCTGACAGCAGAGTTTGCCGCCGCAGATCCAAGCCCAGATACATGATCGACCAGACGAAGAAGAATGTGATCGCCACACCCGCAACGATTGCCAACATGGCTTCTAAATCGGTCATGAAATAGAACGAATTCGCATTTTTCACGCCTTCCGTCGCCAACAGATTCAAGAGGAAAAACACTGCGCCCAGCGAGGCCACGATCGGTATTTGATTGAGCACCGTGTTCCTAAACCAGATCGCGATCATGGTCCATGTGTCGGTAGTGAAAATACCGCGCCGTGGCGTCAGATAGCTTGCGTAGCGCTGCAGCCATTTGATGGGTTCGGGTGCGCGCGGCGGGCATCCTGGTTCAGCCTGCGGGATCAGCGCCTTCTCTACTCCGGCCAGGCCCTCGCCATTGCGCAGAATCCACGCCGCTACAAACTCGTGAATGTAGCCGCCGCCAGAAACAGTTGAAAGATAGTCGATGCATGGCAACAGCCCCAATTGCGCCAATCCCTGAAGAACGCCCAGGTTGAAGGTTGCGCTACGAATCCCGCCGCCGGAAAAGCAAACACCTGTCAGTTGCTGTTCGGCCGCTATTTTGTATACGTCCTCCCTGCCAACATCCTCATCCTCAAAGCAGGCCGTTCGTCCATTCGCATGATCGGGTTGTCCTTCCGCCGGGGGCGCCTGCTCCACTTTCCTGGCACGCATCTCCTGCTCGAGCAGCCACTTGCTGGGCACAAAGCCGCTCTCTATCGCCGCCATGCACTGCAGCTTCGCGTCGTTCTCCAAATCCTGGGCGAACGCCGACTCTGAAGCTGAGCCCTTGCTCGTCGAATTTTGGGGATCCGTGCGCCGCTTGAACACCTCCGCGGCGAGCCTTACGCAGTATTCCTGGTTGGGATCGCCGGACAACTTTGTCCGCTCCTGTGCGGTTTTCTGCACGGCAGCAGATTGCTCTTCGTCTTTGCTCATGCCAACCTACCTTTCAAATGGCTACCATCGGATGCCGACGCAGCCTTTAATTGTCCAGGTCCCAACGGCGGATGAAATTTGGCTCTTTGTTGCATCATTGGGCATCAAGCTCGTTGAGCAAAGCTCTGGCCCCTTCTTCGTACCGATTGACATTCGCGCTCATGCCGACCAAACAGAAAGCGCTAATTGCGGAGAAGAATTCTGCGAGGATAGAGTATATCTTTTCGTGCAAAGAAAAATCTTAAAAAGCGCTGGTACCGCAAATTCGGACGGGGGTATAAGTCGGAGTTCGGTCCTTCGGCAGCCTAAGATGGCTGAGATGTCGGGAGCTGCCGTGTCTTGTAACGCACAGCCAAACGGCAGAAAGATCGCAAAGCCTGCCTCTGATTTCAGCCAAACAAGCAAAGAGCCGCAGACAATGGGTCCGCGGCTCCTCGCTTCTATCACTCAACTGCCCAACAACGGATTATTTGTGCGGTGCGGCAGTGGTTGGCGGGGCCGGTGGTCTTGTCGGCACGGGCATTCTACGCGGAGCAAGGGTATGCGGGTGTTGGTTCAGTCCGACCATGAGCGGAGACTTGGTCAGCGGCGCCGGCTTGTGCCTGGGGTTCGAGTTCCTGGTCAGAGTGTTTGCCTTCCGCTCGGCGTTGAAGCGTTCGGTGACATCGACGAGCCTTTGCGCCTCGAAGCCGCGGCGCTTGCCCACGATGCGGTAGTCGAAGCTGAGCGACGACGTTCCGCCGCCGGATTCCCGTACTTCGAAGGTGGTGGGAGTCTTGGAGATGACATAGAGGCTTTTGGAATCGCCGTTGGGCGTGATGAAGACGTGGTAGCTGGAGTCGCAAACTTCGGACGTGTGGTTACCAAAGAAGAGTTGCTGAAGGCGGTCTGGCCGGAGTCCTTTGTCGAGGAGAGTAACCTCTCCCAACACATCTTCACGCTGCGCAAGGCTCTGGGAGACAAGGCCGGCTGCATTGCGACCATCGCCGGCCGCGGCTACCAATTCACGGTGGATGTGCAATCCACACCGCATCCGGATGCCGCTTCGACGGCAGGCGAAGGAGGCGAGGATTACATTGTCCAGCACATCCGCGAACGCACCCTTGTGGTGATTGAGGAGACTTCGCAGGTTGCCGCGGCTACCCCGGTGCATGATTTGTTTGTCCGCCGCATCCCTGGTCGCTGGATTGCGTGGGGGATGGTCGCTGCGTTGGTGGCGAGCATATCCGGCAACTATCTATGGAAGCGCTTCGCGAAGCCGCCGGAGTTGCGCAAGGTATTGGTAGGTGAGTTCCTGAACCTCGCCGGCGACCCCTCACTCGACCACAACCTGAAGAACGATCTTGAGATTGGGCTTGGTCAGTCCCCCTGCATTCAACTCATGGGAGCAGGGGAAGAACAGACCGCGCTCACCAGCATGGAAAAGGCGACGGATACGCCTCTGCTGGGCGACACGGCGCTGGAGGTTTGCCGGCGCAGCAACTACCAGGCGCTTCTGCGGGGGAAGATCGAGTCCTCATCCGACAGATTCGGCTACCGCCTATCGATCGATGTGCTGAATTGTGCCTCCGGCACGACGTTGACGACCTATCACGCGGACGCCCTCAACAAAGATGCGCTCCTGAACACCCTGGATGGGCTTGCCGGGCGCGTCCGCAGGGAGTTGGGTGAGTCCCCGCAGTCGATCGAACAATTCGATGTGCCGCTGACAAATGCCACCACCTTTTCTTTCGAGGCTCTTCAGGACTACAACAAAGGAACGGCCTTGGGAAGCCAGGGGAAACTGCCGGAATGTATTGCCTACCTTCAAAAGGCAGTGGATCTTGATCCAAAATTCGCCATGGCCCAGGCCAACCTCGGCACCGCCTACTTTAATCTGGGCGATCGGGCAAAAGCGGGAGTGCTTGCCAAAACCGCATTCGATCTAAGCGGAAATGTCAGCCAATTGGAGAAGTTCTATCTCCGCAACAACTACTACTACATGACGCTCGACGATCTCGACGCGGCGGAGAAGAATCAGTTGGAGTGGACGCATATCTATCCCAACGATGCCACCGGCTGGGCGGAATTGGCCGACACGGCAACCCAGCTCGGCAACTACCAGGAGGCCATCGTTGCCGGAGAGCAGGAACTGAAGACTACCGTGGCACGGAGCCCAACCGGCTATGAGCGCTTGTCCCGCGCCTACATGCGCGCCAATCGCAACGCCGACGCCAAGCGAATCATCGCCGAGGCGCAAGCTCAGAACATGGATGCTCCACGCCTGCATTGGATCCTGTTCGAGATGGCCATCGCCGAGCGCGATCGGCAAAGCATCGAGCGCGAGATTGCCTGGAGCAAGGGCAAGCCTGAACAGTATAGATTCCTTGAATCTCATGCGATCCTCGCGGCCGATGAGGGCAAGGCCCATGAATCGGAAGCGCTGTTCAAGAGTGCCATCGCGAACGCCGCGCACGAGGTGAGCCCGGGTTTTGCCGATGAGATGCTCCTGGACGAAGTTCGCGTTCTCGCCGAGCTTGGACGCACACCCCGCGTGGCGGAAATGCTCCGTCAGGTCAAGGAGAAGAGCAGTCTGGAATACGCAGTGGCCGCGACCGCCGCAGGCAATGACGCGGCAGGCGAGGCCTATCTCAAGAAGCCGGCAGAGCCGCCGTTTGGCGCCATCGAGTTGCACCTCCTGTTTCCCGAATTAAAGGCGCTCCTGGCTCTGGACCATCATGACCCGTCTGCCGCAGTCGCCGCGCTGGCGCAGGCCATCCCCTACGAGCTGGCGCGCTGCGAGGCGATTGAGGTGCGGGGGCAGGCTTACCTTGCCGCCAGCCAGGGCGACAAGGCTGAACTCGAGTACAAAAAACTCATCGCCAACCCTGGCCTTGAAGATCCACCCCTTCCACGCACCACGCTGGCGCACCTGGGCCTGGCGCGTGCCTACGCGCTCGAGGGAAAGAAGACCGAGAGCCGTGATGAGTACGAAAAGCTCTTCGCACTATGGAAGGATGCCGACGTGGACCTGCCGGTCCTCAAACAGGCGCGTTCGGAGTATGCGCACATCCAATAAAGCAGGATCACGCCGCCCCACGAAAAAGTCGCCGCTTCCGAGGCAGTAGGACAGCCGCTGAGTGAGACATAACAGGAGAGATCGTGACCCAGTGACCGGGGATTATGCTACGGCTATCCCGTATCATGTCGCCCAATTACCCCCAAGGAGTACGCCGCCCAGAAAGCGATCCTCGCCGACGTATATTCCGGCAAGATTCCGTTGGACGAGTTCTTTGCGAATGCTCACGAGATACTGAAAGAGCGGTTGAGCGGCGGGGTGCTGGCTAAGGCATAACTCGGACGGTAGGTCCGGGATTTATCCCGGACACAAACCCAACTCAACCCCTCCCGAGAACACGAACGCGGACCGCAAGGTCCGCGTTCGTGCTCAATTGATTTCGTCTTTTCGAGGGGTGTGCGAAATGAAACGGGTTGGTATTTGCAATTACTGGCCGTGTTTGGCGCGGAAGAACTCCGTAATTGAGCTTTCAACTTCTTCCTTGGTTCTTGCGCAGGGCTTGAGCTTTTCAGCCCAAGTGCGACCAGGATGAATTACATCCCACGGCGATTTCTTTTGGTTGTACCGACCTCCGCCAGGATCATGATTCCCAAACCCATCAATGAGGACGTTCCACAAAGGCTGAAATCGCCTGATGAGCATTGACTCAGCGAGGGGAATCCAAACGTCGTCGACGACAAGGTAACGGCATTTAAAATCTCCTGGTTCTATCTTGAAAGTCTGTCTAACGGACTCTGCATGTTCAATGAGTCGATTGTTTAAACTGTGCCCTGGGGTGTCCTCGAAATCCATCCCACCTTTCCGTCCACCTGAAGGAATTGCTTTTCCCACGTAGATTGGGGCGGGAGGGTCACTGTTCGCGTTCCTGTCGATTAAGCCACGATATATTGACAGCCTTCCAAAGTAGTAAACCGCATAGACTCCAGCACCTGAGAAGCTTGAACGGGGCGGCAGCGGGTGCACCGCAGAATGAAGAAAGGCTTCGGTCAAGCTCCGGGCAAGTTGAGCCTTTGAGAGCGGGTTAAACGGCTTTGAGGAATCTGGTTCCGACTTCTGGTTCCGTTTTGGCATGATGTCTTGATAAATGCTCGCGGATGCTTCTTGCAACTGTTTCCGCCAATTTGACCGGAACAGCGTTTCCCAGCTGCCTCATGCTCTCGGTCCAAGCGCCAGGGAAGAAGTACTCATCGGGAAATGTCTGGATCCGGGCAGCCTCACGAACGGTGAGGTAACGAATTGTTCCACCCTCCAATACAACGGTGTTTTCGCCACCCGGAACTCCATGATCTCCGGCTTTGAGAGTTTTCGAAGGCTCGTCAAGCGGGCTTCCTGTGTGCCCATGGTAGGAGCGGGCACCTGGAATGAGAATATGATTCGGCCACGCCTCCGTTCCCTGCGTCGTCGGGTCGGGAAGTCCGGTCAGTGCATCCCTCACCGTGATCCACGGCTGCCGGTTAGCCGTGAATAAATCGCTCCTCGCCACGACGGCGAGGTCTCTTTCGGTTGCCTTGGGACGCTTCCGCCTTGGGATTCCATTACGATCCCAAAACTCTCCGGTAACCCACTTGGATATTGCAAGTGCCTCCTTCGAGTGTGTCGGGTCGGGGAAAGACCACTTAACGGGCATATCACTCCGGAATGCCACTATGAATACCCGCTCCCGCTTTTGGGGTACTCCGTAGTCGGCCGCATTCAGCAGACGAAATGCAGCCCTATATTCGAGCCCCCGTGTCCTTCCAGAGGTGTGATGCTGTTCAAGGCGTTTCAAATGACGGTCCCAGGGCTCGTCGGCCTTCGCGGTCAGTTCCGGATATGTCAAGCCGAGCAGAATGTACTCAAAATAGCTCGCAAAGGAGTGACGCAGGAGACCCTTAACATTCTCGACCAACACGACTTTCGGCTGAGTCTCGCGAACAGCCCGAATCATCTCTGGGAAGAGGTTTCTTCCATCGTCTTGTCCCTTGTGCTTCCCACCTAGAGACCAGGGCTGGCAAGGAACTCCGCCAGCAAGCAAATCAATATCTGTTCCGAATTCAGAGTATCGAAGGGTACGTACATCCGACTCTTGAACGGGCCACTCCCTGACAAACTCCAAGCCCCTGCGTCTGTTCTCGTCCATCGAAGAACATGCATCATGATTCCATTCGACAACTCCGAGGTGCTCAAAGCCCGCGCGGGAAGTTCCAAGCGCCAGACCGCCAGCACCAGCAAACAATTCGAGTGATCGCATCCTTTAGGACTCCAGAAATCGCAGAAGACGAGCTGAAAGCGTCGCCCGCTTAAGCTGACATTCCCACACTATCAGGATTCGCCAACCCAAATAACGCAACCGCCGTTGATTACGAAGGTCCCTTTCCCGATTTTGGAAAAGCTTCTTAGTCCAAAAGCTCAATCGGGATTTCGGCTGTCTTCCACAGCCCGGGTGTTGGTGCCAAAAGCACCCGTGCACGAAGATGATCTTCCCTAGTCTTGGAAACACCAGATCGGGAGCGCCGGGGAGGTCGCGAGCGTGAAGCCGGTAGCGGAAACCCATTCTATGCACGAGACGACGGACAGCCATTTCCGGTCCGGTATCGACGCCCTTTATGCGCGACATCCGCTCGCTTCGCTCTTGCTTGGAGAGATTATCCATGGGCTTGGACGAACCTAGTCGGATTCTATCG
>Ga0255351_1000032_pt1 | contig 65198 bp, 58 predicted proteins | sample HBST25r2metaG_FD_186024 | JGI IMG/M metagenome (GOLD analysis project Ga0255351, IMG submission 186024) | Peat soil microbial communities from Stordalen Mire, Sweden - H.B.S.T-25.r2 | ecosystem: Environmental > Terrestrial > Soil > Wetlands > Peat | place: Sweden: Norrbotten County, Stordalen... | reverse complement strand
GATCATTGGCACTCCCGACGGGGATAGCGCAGGGCCCCACATATAAGGACCGCCCCAATAATAGGGATACCCGAAATACCCGAGGTACGCCGCTTCGTGCTGCCGGGAAACTGGCCTGTCCGTGTCGATATCAGGGCTGCCCTCCACCTGCTGTTTCGTCAGCGATACATCCAAGCCCCCGACTCGCCAGTTCGTATCAATTACGGAGAAGGGCGATATGAGGACTTGCCGTCCTCCGAGCCAGCCACCGGTTTCCACCGTGAGATAGCGAACGGCCCATGTTTCGTCGTCGAAATAGAGATTGTCTACGGTCCCAATCTCGCCGTCTGTAGCGCTGACTACCAGGTCTTTTAAATACTTCGCGTTCGTTAACATCTTTTCCTTTCACGTCATTCGATGCGATCTCGTTTGCAATAAGCACCGCTTTCGGCTCATCGTTGTTTGCTGTGCCACACAGTCCATAGCCGATGCAAGTGATTCCGCAAACTCAGCCCAAGACTGAGCCAAAAGTTTCTGCCATTCAATTCATCAGGCACTAGGCTCGCTGCTCTTTCGCCGGATGTCACTATGGGGCGCATGTCGGGAAGCGCGTATAGCACCTCCAGAAACGCTATATCGGCGATGTTCTTTTCAACATCCATGAAGTGCCCCCTCGATACGCGAACACTAACAATTCTGTCCTGAGCTGGGAAGTGAATGCTTCTTTGACAAAACTGCCTATGCTGCAGAAACTCGGGTCACTCTGTCAACCGATACCGGTGACGCGTGGTGTGTGACAACCGGCTTAATGCTTTCTATGTACTCAGATTCGAGAACGCGATACGCAGTGCTAGCAATACGGTCCGAACGAGCACGCACGAACGTACTCATGTAAGACTCTGCGGCCTTGTTCCAAACCATCTCGCGGGCATATAGGTAGGCGCGTCGGCTCATAGCCTTGCGAGCCATTTCATTGTCGAGGAGTTTGATCGCCGCCGTCGCGATAGCATCCGAATCTTCAAACGGAACAAGAACTCCTCGTCCATCGGCCAGCAGTTCAGCGGCGTGCCAGTATGGAGTCGAAATGATGGCCTTTCCCGCGCCTAATGCGTATGCCAGCGTGCCCGATACTGCTTGCTCCTCGTATGGATAAGGGGTGATATAGATGTCCGCCGACCCAACAAATTGGGCCATCTCATCCGGACGGACAAAGCGATTGTGGAAGATTACATTTCGTTCCACCCCGAGGGTTTTCGCTAGGGACTGCAATTGAAGCCGGTATTTGTCGCCCTCTCGTTGCCAAATATGCGGATGGGTTGCTCCTACAACAACGTAGACAACTTCCGGATGGTCAGCGACGATGTGCGGAAGGGCCTCAATCACACGCTCTATCCCCTTGTTCGGCGACAGTAGGCCCAACGTGAGTAGCACAGTCTTACCTTCTGCTCCCATGGACGCCTTGTACAGGTTGGGATCCGCAAACGGCAGGTCCGGTACGCCATGAGGAATTAGGTCGATCTTTCCCTCTGGAGCATGGAACACTTCTTGCAAACTCTGTAACGAGTGCTTGCTCATGACAACGAGGCGGTCAGACAATGCGACAACCTCTTCCATGACAACACGTTGATTGGCGTTTGGTTCGCTAAGAACCGTGTGCAGAGTCGTCACCACAGGCATCTTTAGGCGCCTCATTAGCCGCAATATGAAGCTGCCGGCGGGTCCTCCATAGATGCCGTACTCATGCTGCAGAGAAACCATGTCAACATTGCTGGAATTCAGAAAGTCGGCGGCATCTTCATAGGAAGAGGAGTCACCTTCAAGCAGTTCAAATCGTACGCGTGAGGGATACTCAAAATGCGATTCTGGGTCGTTAACCGCTACGACCATAATCTGAGATTTCTTGTACTCTTCGCCAATTGCGTTGCATAAGTCTGTTGTGAAGGTTGCGATTCCACACTGTCGCGGAATATGGTTTCCGATCACAGCAATCCCATAGGAGAGCGACGCGTTCGATCCCGGCCGCAACGAAGACGGAAGTCTTTCTTCAGGAACCCGCATGCGGTCTTTCAGCCGCGTCAATGGCTCCGTTGGCAATGTACTCTCCTGAGACGTCATCTATGATTCCTCGTCTTATTTACTACACTCCGCCTTCTGGTCACCAGATTGAAGAGCAGTATCGCAGCTGCGATAACCAGCAGAAGGTGGATCCGGCCGCCGCCGATATGAAGGCTGAAACCGAGCAGTCACAAGATCAACATGATCACGAAAATTATCCAGAGCATATGGACCCTCGCCCCACATCGTGTGCACCCGAAGAATAATGATGTTCTCTTCGCATGCACACGTGCATTTCAAAGGCATTGCTACCTTTCAGCCTCTACCGCCTTCGCTTTGGCTCCCCTGACTGCGGCCAGGAACGAGTGCGCTGAGGCTGGTGCCGTCACCTTTCCAGTCAAAACGGCCTCGGTTGTGACATGATGCCCGTAAAAAGACTGCATGGAATCGTCGTCGCGGCGAATCGAAGCACCCGACAACGTGAGTCCAGCAAAGGCTCCCTTGGCTCGAGAGTAGGTCAGTATCTCTGTATTCAGCTTCCAGTCGGTGTCGGCGGACGCGTGACGTCCCACCGGTCCCGCTGCTGCCGATGCATCAGCTCCAAGTTGGAACTTGCTCGAAAGCAGGCGCTCCATTCCCTTGTCATTTTGGATGATCATGACCAGGTCCACGCCTTCTACGCCGATCTGTAATCCCCAGCTACCGCCTGTGATGGCAAGGAACGCCGGTGCGCTCCATCCCTGGGCTGTTCGGCAAGTAGCAACTCCCCTGCCGTTCTCCGCGCCAAATACGAAGCCCCCCTTAACCATGTGCGGTACTACCGCCACGCACTTTGCGTGGTCCAGTACCTCTTCCGGGATGCCCTTATCCGGAGTAGACATGATCTCGTGCAGCACTGTGGCGGCATTATTCAGCCGATCAGTTGCTTCCTGTTGGGACTCTGCCCAGCCTAGACTGGTCAAACTCAACAAAGCAGCGAACAATATAAGTTTTTTCACGGTTCCTCCTCGTTCCTTTGCTCTCGCGCAGTATCTCTGCATCGATCACGTTGACCGGTATGCGAGGTATTGTTTACGCTAGCTTCGTCGGCTTCGGCCCGTCTGAGCAAGAATGCTCACTTCATCAAAGCAATTGCGAGACTCACACACGCTATTCAGATGTGCGTAGCCGGCGCAAGATTCGTGGCAGAAGGTGCTCCCCGGCACTCTAAGCTGCGGGCATGCGGTCCGCGCCTTTTGGTTGGTTCAGCAAAGCTTTTGTCGCTGTGTCACCTTGCGACGATAAGTCGCCCGTCGAGAGCGGAGCTGATGGGACGAACCGGCGACGGAGGTCTTCGTAAAACGCTCAAATGAGGAAGCCCCAAATCACGACGCGCAGCGCGCCAGAATGCGACTTTCGCCAATAATGATCTTGCAAACTTGTCCATTGTTTCATCCTCTCCAAGCCGGTCAAATGTATATGCATTCGTGTCTGATCCTTATCCGCGTTTTTCAATTCGGGAGGTCAACTTTAAATGTTCACGGTTGCGGATTTCGTTTGGGAATATACTCAGTCCACTCGGCAAATGCCCCCGGATAGAACCGTCCGAGTGGGAGACTCCGATGCAAACCAAACTCGCAGCCGTCCGCGATAAGAGAGCGCAGAAGACTCCTATTAAGTCGACCACGTCCCTGTCCCTGGTACCACCCCGTGCGGTCAAGTCGGACCCCGTAGCATCCAGCCAGCTGCCGCTTTCATTCGACCCACGCCACCTGCTTACAAATCTATCGGTCGGAAAGTCCAGTCAGGAATACAAAGCGGATGAGTCCGTCTTCTCGCAAGGCGACGCCGCGGATGCAGTGTTCTTCGTCCAGAGCGGCAAAGTGAAACGCGCGGTTGTGAGCACGCATGGCAAGGAGGCCGTCGTAGCCATCCTGCCGGCAGGCAGTTTCTTTGGTGAGGGCTGTCTTGCAGGCCACCCATTCCGCATGTCCTCGGCCAGTGCAGTTGAGCGCAGCACAATTCTTCGAGTGTCCAAGCCGGCAATGGTGGCACTTCTCCACCGGGCCCCGCAGTTTGCGGAAGGTTTTCTCGCCTATCTTCTCTCCCGGAACGTTCGCTTGGAATCTGACCTTGTCGATCACCTGTTCAACTCCAGCGAGAAGCGCTTGGCGCGGCTCCTCCTGTTGATGGCCAACTTTGGCCAGGAGTCGAAGCCCATGCCGCTCATCGCTAGAATGAGTCAGGAAACTCTAGCCGAAATGATTGGCACAACCCGGTCGCGGGTTAGCTTCTTCATGAACCGGTTCAGGGAGTTGGGTTTCATTGAATACAACAGTGGCGGCATGCAGGTTCACAGTTCACTGGTCAGCGTCGTGCTTCACGATTAATGGCCGGAGGCAATTCTCGGCACATCACGCGCTGCGCTGCGACTTGCGACGCCCGCCCTATGAAGCCGTTGGTCGTCTGTTTCAGTTGTGAATCGCATTCATCGGCAATCGTCATCACGTCCGCAAGCAACGGGCTGAAATCCACGGTGCTCCTCGTTATCATCCACCAAAAGGATTCTCGCTTGTTTCGACTTGCTGTTTGCTGTTTTCAACTCTCACACTCTCCGCCCATCAGTAATCCCGCATACTTTGCTGGACCTGGGTCACGTGATCAACCCGGCGATAGGCGCCGCTAGCATGACTGACTCCTGTTCTGCTTAGAGATCTGCGATCCGCTCTTTTATTGCTGGTTGGTACTGCTCAAGTCAGCAATGTCAGTGGAGAGCGAGCGATGACTTAGAAATGGGCAGTACTCCTGTTGGACGAACTCCCCACAAATATTCAGGAAGTGAGCAAAAACGGACAGACCGCTCCATCAGGGAGTGTGACGCTCCTCCTAGCGTGTGGGAGTGATGTACTCAGCGGAGTACACACACTTTCTTGATGTGGCCTACAGGTTTTCTGTTCCATGTCCTCTTCTCATCCTCAACAAGGATGAACACGCGATTCAGAAGGAGATTTCATGAGTACAACGTCAAAATGCGCCCACCCCGCCTGCCATTGCGTACCTGCCCCCGAGAAGAAGCATTGCAGTGACGCCTGCGCGGATGCAAAGAACGCCACAAAGACAACATGCCAGTGCGTTCATCCGGAGTGCCAAAGCAAAGCGATAAAGGCGTAGTTGACAGCGGCGGTACTGACCCGATAACACAGCAGACATAGCGTATGGCGTGCTCGCGCTAAGGTGGCCCAGTGCCTTTCCCAGCAACCGTCTGCGCTTTCACACCGGTGCAATGCGTCGCTGCGGAATAGTGTAAGCGGTACAACTTCGTTTCTCTCAGATGACTCCAAAAGGCGTCTTCTCAATTGTGTGCATCAGCGCTGGTATCTGATTGATGGTGGTTGCAAAGGAGAAAATAGATGAGCCCGAGTGCGAGTGAAAACCCAAAACAAGCCGCGAACGATCCGACTTTAGATCCTGAAGAAAGAGCTCAAGACTTAGCTATTTCGAACAGTCTTATTCTCGCTCCTCGGCATGAATTGATGAGGATGGAGTTGGAGCTAGAACGAAAAGTGGAGGAGAAAATTGGTAAGCCAACTGGGGTGTAGCCAAGCCAGAAGACTAGAACTGAGGACATCGCAAAAAGCAGAGGTATAAGTGGTCGGATAAAAGACGAGTCAATAGCGAGGTCATTCGATGGTGAACACCTTCAACTCTGAAGCAAAAGCATTCATAGAAGCGGAACTTGACAGCATTGTCAAGAACTTCGAGAAATCACTACGAAAATGCAATAAAGCCGCCGAGATACTAGTGCTGGGAACAGAGCAGGAACCCATACACTGCAAGAACTCTGAGCATACATTCACACGGTCTCGTCTGCAAAATGGATTATCCGTAAGAGGGCAATAGCCGTAACGCAATGATAAGACGAGAGATACCGCAGGCTGTTCACGATCTCGACAAGCTGCCGGTGATTCCCATTGCCGTTTCCGCGCATCACGTTCATCTCACGAGAGAAGCAGTGGAGCAGCTATTTGGCAAAGGATATCGGTTAACAATCCGCAATCTTCTGAGCCAGACAGGCCAGTGGGCCTCCGAGGAAACCGTCAATGTTGCTGGCCCAAAGGGCGACCTCCAGCAGATCCGTATCCTTGGACCCTGTCGCGTGGCCAATCAAATCGAGATCGCCGAGAGTGAGGGCTACGAACTAGGCATTGATGTCCCCTCGCGATTATCAGGAGACCTTCAGAACACACCGGTGGTAAGACTGCGTGGTCCAGTAGGCACTATCCACACTGGCGGACTCATCGCTGCCAGATGGCACATCCATACGAATCCGATTGATGCCAAGCAATATGCACTCGAGAACGGCGAGCAGGTTGATGTGGAAGCGCGCTCCATGGACAACGACTTCGTTTTCTGCAGCGTGGTTGTTCGGATCGATCCGAGCTTTGTAACGGAGATGCACATTGATACAGATCAGGCCGACCTTGCGCACATCAGGCATGGTGGATCGGGAGAGTTGATGCTCACGCCGGTAACGAGCCACGTCGCCCGCATAAGGAGACGGACTGCTCCTGATGTCGATCATGGCTAGGGTGATCAATTTGGAACAGCCAACAACGAAGAATGCTTCTTATCATTTATTGATGGACCAAGCTGTCTAATTCAGGTGCGGCAGACACACTTGGTTAGCTAAACGGAGGTTTCGTATGTTACGACAAGTCGGAAACTTAAACGGTTACAAACTAGGAGCCCGCGACGGGGAGATCGGCAAGGTGAAAGAGCTTTACTTTGACGATCTAAATTGGACGGTTAGATACTTGGTCGCCGATACAGGCGACTGGCTCAGTGATCGTCGGGTCCTCATTTCGCCTTATGCGCTAGATGAGGTGAACGTGGACGGCAAGGTAATCCCGGTGAACCTTACCAGAAAACAGATTGAAAACAGCCCATCGCTGGATAACGATAAACCGGTCTCTCGCCAATACGAGTTGCAGTGCTATCCCTATTACGATTGGCCGGCATACTGGAACGGCCCGTTCCAATGGGGTCCCGTCGCCAACCCCGGCAGCGTGCAAAGTGGATGGTTGGCATCCGCCCACCATACGGAAAGTGATGATCCTCATCTCCGTAGCACGATTGATGTATCTGGACATTCAATTCAGGCACTGAATGGAGAGATTGGTCACGTCGAGGATTTTGTGGTCGATGATGAGACATGGACCATTCGCTACCTGATTGTGGATCCACGGGACTGGTGGCCTGGCAAGAAGGTGCTGATCTCAACGCGCTGGGTTGAACGAATTAGTTGGTCAGAGTCAAAGGTCTTTATCAACCTCAACCGTGAAACTATCAAGCTGGGACCGGAATATACGAAGGAAGCACTCATCACGCGCGACTATGAAATGAAATTGCATCGGCACTATGGCCGCGCCGGATATTGGGAAGATGAGCTTGCTCGAAAGATAGCCAGCTAGCACGCAGTATTGAACCATTGATGGATGAAGCGATATCCGTTGCTGCGCACATTTCTGCGCTGCCAATGGAGAAAGCTGTGGGACGGACTGCCGCGCCGGCAAGGAATTGTCGGCGGGAAAATGTATCCAGCTTCGACGTTGGAGTCCTCATACGATCGCGACCTGAATGGACAAAAGCACAGAGCGGTTGCGACGAAGCCTAGTCCCGTCGCACTTGGGTGAACCTCGTCTGGGCTGGTTTGCCCACACACGGAAAGTTCCAACTAGCGCTCGTAGATAAAGTCGTAGCCCGACGCCGCGAGCGGTAAATACGGAGCCAAATGAAAAGTAGCATGGTTCAAGTGATTGTTATTGTAGCGCTGGCTGCCGCCTGCTCCGCCCAATACAACGCCGACGCCATCATCCAACGTTCAGTTGCAGCTAACGCGGTGGATTGGAGTGCCGCACCTGACTACGAGTATTTAGAGCGTGACGTGCAACAAGGAGGTGGAACAAAGACCTTCAAAGAACTTGTTATCCTCGGTTCTCCTTATGAGCAACTACTAGCAGTGAACGGCAAGGCGCTGTCGCCGGAACAGCGGACTCAGGAACAGCAGAAGCTGGAAGCGGCTATTGCTGAACGCCAAAGAGAGTCGCAGCAGGCACGGACGCGGCGTATTGCGAAGTACGTAGAAGAACGGAAGCGCGACCATTTTCTGATGGAGCAACTGACAAAGGCGCTTGACTTCAAGCTGGTGGGCGAACAGAGGCTTGGGCCCTACATGGTTTACGTGCTCAAAGCGACACCGCGCCCAGGGTATGCCCCTTCTAATTTGGAAGCCAAGGTGTTAACGGGTATGGAAGGCACGCTCTGGATCGACGAAAAGACATTCCAGTGGGTGAAAGTCGAAGCCTCAGTCATACGTCCGGTTTCAATTGCAGGTTTTCTTGCGCAGGTGGAGCCGGGTACACACTTCGAATTAGAAAAGATGTCCGTGGCAGAAGGTGTCTGGCTCCCTAGACATTTTTCCATGAAGTCGCAGGCGAAGGTCCTCTTTTTCTTCACGCGGAAGTCACAAGCGGACGAGACCTATTACGGGTATCAATACACACGCGAAGCCAAGTAGTCGAGGGCGATAAGTGAATCAGGGCGAAATGGCCACATTTTCGACTCGCGCCCGTGTTATGTGCAATCTAGCTCAGTTTTCGGTCTTCGGCGCTGACAGAGTGTAGCTGGAGGATTACTATTCATGCCTGCATCTACGCTATCGTGTGCTGTTTCGGGAGCCGAAGTTATGTCTGCTTCCACGTACGAAAACATCCGCTATGACAAGAAAAATCAAGTCGCATTCATTACCATTGCCCGCCCCAAGGTGCTCAACGCTCTCAATGCACCCACCCTACAGGAACTAACCCGCGCCTTCCAGGCCGTGCGCGATGACGAAGATGTAAGGGTCGCCATCCTTACCGGCGAAGGCGAGAAGGCCTTCGTAGCCGGCGCCGATATCAACGAGTTCACCGCCCTGGGAGCGGTCGGAGCCAACGCTCTATCCGCCCGTGGCCACGCCCTGTTCTCGCTGGTCGAAAACTGCGGCAAGCCCGTCATCGCCGCCGTCAACGGCTTCGCGCTAGGTGGAGGCGATGAGCTTGCCCTCTCCTGCACCTTCCGCATCGCATCAGAGAACGCCCGCTTTGGCCAGCCTGAAATCAAGCTCGGAATCATCCCTGGCTACGGCGGAACCCAGCGTTTGCCGCGCCTCATCGGTAAGGGACGGGCCCTTCAGCTCATCCTCACCGGCGACATGATCAAAGCCGACGAGGCCCTCCGCATCGGCCTCGTTAATGAGGTGGTGGCTGCTGCCGAGTTGCTGCCCCGCGCCGAAGCTCTCGCCAACAAGATCATCGCCAACGCTCCCCTGGCCGCGCGTTACGCCATCCAGGCCGTCAACCAGGGCATGGACATGACTCTGGCCGAGGGCCTGGTCCACGAAGCCGCGCTCTTCGGACTCTGCTTTGCCACCGCCGACAAGAATGAAGGCACCGGTGCCTTCCTCGAAAAACGCGCTCCGAAATTCAAGGGCGTTTAAGGCTAGAAGGGCCGCGCTTTACCTTCGGCGCGGCCTTTCAGCCTAACAATTGGCAAACGTCATCGACTGCGCCGATGGTTACGCTTTCGATTCATCATCGCTGAAAGAGGACAACCTTGAAGAGGCAAATGTCTCGTCGTACCCCGGGCGGTATAAGGCCTAGCGACAGGGAGATCCACCTCATCCGCTGACGTACCTGCGCTGGGTGGTCGCTGAGAACGACCGGCTCAATTGTGCGAGTGCCGATGTCAAGACGCTGGAAGCTTCCACGGATACGGATGAGGAGCCTGCCCCACATCAAGTACAAGTTCTCTCCGCTGAACTCAACGGCAGCCGAGCGGAAGACGGGCACGACCCGAAAGACATCTATGGTGAGGTAATTTATGGTGAGCACACACGATCCAAATGCAATCATTGAAGCGAAGGCATTCATCCAATCGGAAATCGACAGGATCGTCGGAGATTTCGGTAAGTCGCTACGAAGAGGAAATGCGGCTGTCGAAACCCTCATGATGGGAACAACAGGGCAGGAGAACAAACACACTGAGGTTTCAAAACGTGGGACCGAATTGCTCCGTGCTTAGTGGTGTTCCCACTATCGTCAATCGCCCGATTCGCGCCAGGTTCTAACCAAGTTTAATCTTGCACGTACCGAACTGATACGCATGAGCGCGCACGTGCGCATGTAACGTATGCGCCCGAAACGCGGGAAGGAGCCTTGGTGAAGAGGAAAGCACCAATCCGGGTGATTACCTTCTTCCTGCTGGCCGGCTGTCGGACCTTTTGCCAGGAACTTCCTTCATCCGAGTTGCTTGGAGGATTACAATTTCACGACTCTGCCCCACGCGAAGAGCAGTCTACGGAGATGCGCGAGTGGAAGTCGCTTCCGAATGCTCTGTCTTCGATACAACCTGCAATTAAAGCAGAGGGGTTTCACGCTTTCGCCAAAGGCGGCGCGGGAGTGCTGTGCGGAACAGAACAGGGAGAAGCCGTTCCGGGATCGCAAACCGGTTTGACCAACCTCTATCAAATGGAGTTTATTCACAAAGAGCCTAGCGTCATTCTTAGTAAATACGTGTATCCGCAGTTCCTCCAGCACGAACAGCGTTACCTTCCATCGGCTAGCGGTAGCTTTATAGGCCGGTCCTCCCATGCAGCTTCGAGCATCTTTATCGCGCGCGACGGGTCCGGAAGGGCGAGGCTGAACACTTCGTACTTTCTCGGCGTGCTGACTTCAATCGCTGCCCAAGGTGCGAATCGTCCTCCTCGGTCGCGATCCGCTTCGACGACATTCAACAATGTTGGTTCAACGATTGGCAGCGACGTGGGGATCAACGTCTACCACGAGTTCGGGCCTGGTATCCGACAAGTCATAAAGGGCTTGGCACCAAAATTCGTGTCCAGGATCGAAGAGCGCATGGTACGCAATCGACTTCCGAAGGACGCCGCACCTATTCGCGCAAGAAATTGGGTGCCCTGAGGATTCCCGCACAGTGCTGACATGCTGATCGCCATCCTCGCCGCGAATCTGTGTATTCCATGGTCTTTCGCTTTTGTCATTTTGATCTCGTCTGAATTCGAGGAATGGTCAAGAACGCTCCCTCGGTCTTCACGTACGCGCCCACCCCATTCATCCGTCCGATCGCATGTAGCTCTGTGGCAAGCACGTAAGGGCCACTTGGATCCACAAACCGGTCTTCCACGTACATCGAAACGACTTGCCCCAGCTCAATTCCACCCCGCCCAATCTCCAGCGTCATATATTCCACATTCGAGTGCGGCGTGCGCCTGTTTAATCCTCGGCACTTTTACTACCGCCGACGGCGTTGTTTCGCCGGGGCGGTTGGACTCCTCTCGCAGGATGAGATCAGTGACTCGGGTGTTCAACTCGAATTGAACTCCTCACTCCCCGATCCACCTCTGGAGCGGACGGACCATTGAGTCATACTGGTTGTAGACGGTACGCATGATTCCGCGGAGATGGTTGAATCCGCCAACCATGTGTGTAAACCGCAGCAGATAACGTTTGAACTCGACGGCGCTATGCTAGGGCTGGAATGCAAATGTCGTGCACCACATCAGCCAGAAGTTTGTTTCGAAAAATGAAGCATCGAACTCGTCGGCAATAGTGCTCCTGCCAAGCATTGCCTCTGGTTCTGCGGCGACACGTTCCAGGTTGAGAATGTGCTTTTCGCTCAGGCCAAACTCCGGACCGTCAATTCTTTGTCCGCCGCGGACGAGGCGGGACTTCGAGGAGGTCTCCATGACCTCATTCCACTCGAAGATTTCCTGCGTTACGGTCTTGTTGCCGTCCAAAGTTGGAATGGACGAAAACAGGGAATACGTGCAGAGATACTTGCTTTCTATCATCCTCCCGCCACGAAGGACATAACCCGACTCCGGCGATCCAGCGCCATCCAAACTTCCACCGAGTCGATCTAGTTGTTCAAGAATTGTAATGTTTTTGCCTGGAATATCTCCGTCCCTGATAAGGAAAGCGGCGGCGGCGAGCGAGCCAATCCCACCTCCGACAAGATAAATATGTGCTCCGTCTTTCTGGGCAGATCCATGGCTCGGCATACGAGTCCTTTCCAACAACTGCATTCCTAGTGCTCCGTTCGCGCTACCTAGCTAGGCGACGAGGACGATCTTTCCGATCCCGCCTTTTTCGGCCTCTGGGTCGGCATATCGAATATCTGAGAGCTTGAATTCTCTTCGGATAGGAATCGAGAATTTACCGGCGGCAACTTCGCGTGCGAGCTGCTCCAACCTCGCGGAATCTGGCTGTGCCCAGATTTCTTCAACGCGCAGATCACGCCCATTGGCTGCTTCAGGCCTGCCAAGAACGCTTGCCAGTACTCCATTCTTCTTGATGTGCGGAATGAGTGAAGCGATCACTTCATGTCCGACGGTATCAGCAACGGCATCAAGCTCTTTGAGGCTGGCAATGTCGGCTTCGTCATCCAGAGCCACAATGCGATCGGCCCCGAGACCTTCGGCATCTTTCTTCTGTGAGGAGCGCACTCCTGCGATTACGTGTGCGCCATGCTGGCGCGCGACATGCACTGCGGTTCGCCCGACTCCACCTAATGCTCCGGTGATCAACACTGTTTCTCCGGATCTCGGACGAACACCTTTTTCAATCAGTTGAGCCCCAGTGAGAACTACAAGCGGAAGGGCAGCTGCTTGCTCAAAGCTAAGCCCGGCTGGCATCAGTGCCAAATCATCTGGGTTGCATAAAACGTATTCGGCATATGCATGATCCACGAGCCCGAGCACACGTTCGCCAGTCTTTCTGGTCTTAACGCCATCGCCTAGCTCGACCACTTCGCCCGCAAGGTCGCGTCCCAGAACCGCCGGAAACTGCAAGGGCATGAGGCTCTTCAGGTCTCCGCGCCGGAGCTTCCAATCGATCGGGTTGATGCTGGTTGCCATCATTTTGACCAGTACTTCACCCGGCCCTGGTTCAAGATCAGAAACATATCCGTAAAAGAGTTGGTTTACATCACCATAACCACGCACTATGACCGCTTTCATCGCTAATTCCTCCTGGGAATTGCTTTCTCTGACGCACACTGCGATACCAAGCACAAAGGTATCGCCACTGGCTGTTGACGTTTGGCATCATTTCAACGCGGTCCGGGTGCAGGTCGCGTGCGGAATTCCCGTAAAGGAAGCTTCGGAGTTAGAGAGTATGTCGACCGATGAATCCAAGAACTGGTTCCCAGCCCGCATCGGCAACGCCGCCTAGTAACAGCAGGTGGCAGAGGCTCAATGTGGCGGTAGTCACACAGCGTCAACGCGACTGGAGGACTAGTCCTTCCGCCTGCCGTCGCTGTGATCTGCGTTGTTCCGGCACCCCGTAGCCACTCCTCTATCGTCAATTGTCGCCACGCTTGGTTCGCTGCTAGTCCAACGAGGTGCCCCTTGGTTGGCGTCCTTAGTTGTGGCAGTGAACAGCATAGTGCCGTCCACAGCCATGGCCGGTGACAGGAACGAGACCGTAACGTCGGTTGCCTGGGGTGGTGTATTTGAAAATCTAACTGCAGAGTTGCCACCGCCAATCCCGCCGATGCTGTTGATGTCGCCCTTATTGACCCCAAAGTCTGTTTTGCCGTTGCTGTTATCGCCGAAGCTGCCGCTGCCACAATCCACTATTGTAAGAAGCAGTAGAGAAAAGAACCTTCATCACTTAACTCCTCGTGCACAGTTTTGACCGACGTGCGGACATTTGCGCTGTGCGTACCGGCCCGGTCCAGCCTCCCGAAAGCACCTCGATAAGGCGATCGGGGAGTGCTCGAACCGGGGAAGTAAACAGTGGTACGACTATCAGTCGTGGATTGCGAGTTGCCGGTTGCTATGCTGCCAGTGCATCGAGCAGGTGAATTGCGCATTGTGCAGGATGTGTGGTTCCGATGATGTCTCTCGCCTTGGCGACTTCCGCAGCCGTTCCGTGAGCGATGAGCACAAATTGATCCGACTCGAGCGCTGTCTGGTACTTCACAATGCTGTTTTTGGGAATTCCTATGCTGAAAAGACCCGCGCCCAAAGCGCCCAACACTCCAACCTCTACCGCACCTTCCAAGGCCGCCACGATCCAGGCAACCACCGGTCCCGCTGCTAAAATCGGACCCACCCCAGGAATGACAAATACGGCAGAGCCAAAAAGAAGCCCCCAGAAGCCACCCCAGAATGCACCGGTCGTGCCCCAATATTTCATTCTGTCGCCAGTGTTGTAGTAGCCCACCACCTGCTCATCTGTGTGGTAGCCTTTGCCGACGATCGACAGCTTATGCATGTCAACTCCGCCGCGCTGAAGCTCCTTTACAGCTTCCTCAGCACCTGCATGCGTTGCATATATTGCTACGACCGAATTTTCTTTTGACATGTGCTCTCCTCTGGAACGTGCCTTGCCAACCAGCAGACCTATATCCCAGATTGAAGCTTGACAGTGCCCTGATTGGAAAACTGTTCGCTATTGCTCATTTCACGCGATAGTAATTTGCCGTTAAAAGTAGGTGGGCAGTCATCGGTGAATGTGGTCAATTGTGAACAGACCAGCCATCTCTCAACGCTTACCTTGTGATCTGTATTGCGCGCGGCAAAGCCACGCGATTACCTCACAGGGAGATGCATGAACATGAACACAGCTGGACACTTTGCAGGGTTCCCATGGCCTCGGATGGGCGTGCGTATTTTCGCGCCGCTCTTGGCACTTTTCTTTGCTGTTGTGCCAGTGGTAGCACAGCAAACCGCCCAGCCTGCATCGGCGCAAATGACGCCCGAACAATTGCAGCAATTGGTGGCGCCCATTGCGCTGTACCCGGACTCTCTTGTCGCGCAGGCTCTCGCGGCATCCACATTTCCCGAGCAGATTGTCCAGGCGGAACGGTGGGTACAAGCCAATCCCGTTCTAAAAGGTGATGCTCTGGCCCAGGCCGTGAACCAGCAGGCTTGGGACCCAAGCGTCAAAGCCCTCACTGCATTCCCGTCGGTACTGGGAAATATGGACAAGAACCTTTCCTGGACCTCGTCGCTGGGCGATGCTTACTTCAATCAGCAGCAGGATGTGATGGATGCCGTACAGACAATGCGCCAGCGTGCACAGGGTGCCGGCAACTTGAAATCCACGGCGCAGCAGACTGTAACAGAGCAGGATTCATCCATTGTCATTCAGCCTGCCGATGCTCAGATTGTCTACGTGCCTGCATACGATCCGTGGATGGTTTACGGTGGGCCGGTGATGGCATGGCCGGGATGGTACCAGTACCCCGGAATCTGGTTTGGCGGCCCATATCTCTCTTGGGGGCCCGGCTTCGGCATTGGCTTCTTCGGAGGCTTTGGATGGGGCTGGGGGAATTGGGGATTCGATTGGCACAATCACTACGCGATGTATAACCACGGCCGCTACTACTCGCGGAGCAACACGTTCTATAACCGCAGCAGCTATGCCCGAGGCGCTCGTGCAGGCGTTGGCAATCGCAGCAATGCATCGGGCAGGCCTTTTGACGGTAACTCGAGAGCTGCGCGTGGATATGCCGCACCCCGCGGTCAAAGCGGTACTCGCTCGGGTGCGTTCAGCAACTATGGACACGGCGCGCAGGCCAGGAGCTTCTCTTCACGCGGCAGCGCCAGTGTTGGCGCATCGTCGCGCGGCGGTGGCGGTGGTGGCTCTCACGGCGGCGGTGGAGGCCACAGGTAGTTGCTGAATCGTCTAAGTTCCTAACCGCTTCCCAAATTTTGAAATGGAGAGACACCGTATGTGGCCTGCAAAGCTGAAACTCAACACATCCCGTTGGACCAATCTTCCCGGACCTTCCGTACTGGCGATTCTACTAGTAGCGTTTCTTCCCATCTGCTCCATGGCGCAGCAACATGGCCAGAAGACCTTCTCTTCACCGGAGGAGGCGGGCAACGCACTGATGGCAGCGACCCAGCAAAACGATGAAAGAACAATGATCGAGATTCTCGGCCCTGACGCCAAGCAGATCGTCTCCTCTGGAGACGAGGCCGAGGACGCCGCAAACCGGGCCACCTTCGTGCAGAAGTACAAAGAGATGCACCGCGTGGTGAGGGAGGCGGCCGAAATTGCCGTCCTGTATATAGGTGGCGAGAACTGGCCTACACCCATTCCCCTGGTGAGCAAGGGCAAGGTCTGGTATTTCGACACTGAGGCAGGCAAGCAGGAGATCCTCTTCAGGCGCATCGGCCGGAACGAAATGTCCGCGATTCGGGTCTGCCAGGAACTCGTGTTAGCCCAAAAGGAACATCGCTCTATTCACAACGGCGAATACGCCCGACAGATTTTCTCCGATGAGGGTCAACATAACGGCCTCTTCTGGAACTCCACCGGATTTGAGCCTCAGAGCCCCGTCGGACCGCTGGTAGCAGCGGCGGCGGCAAAGGGCCACGACACTGGTCAAACCGCAATGCCCTTCCGCGGCTACTATTTCGAACTCATCACCCGCCAGGGCAAGAACGCTCCCGGCGGTGCTAAAGAGTACATAGTGAACGGCAAAATGACCGGAGGATTTGCCTTCCTGGCCTATCCTGCCGAATACAGATCGTCCGGCGTGATGACGTTCATCGTCGACGAAGGTGGCGTGGTCATGCAGAAAGATCTCGGTTCGAAGACGGATGTTGCTCACAAGTTCATGAAGGCATATAACCCGGACTCCAGCTGGGAAAAAACTGAAGTGCATGAGACAGCAGACAACGAGATGCCCGAGTAAGTTCAGCAACTCCGCTCCTATCTGTGAGCGGGCTTTGTGGTCCTTCGGAACAGCGTAAGCGCTGAGTCTCTTGCAGACGAATTACTCATCGCGTTGGACGCGACGGCTCTTGAAGGCAGTGCTCGGTCGCGTCAGACTTAGCTCGGCACCAGGCTGCTCTGGAATGTGTTGCTGACCTGGCACTTTGGTGGCTGACGTGCAGATAATGTGCGCCCACATTGGCAAGGTCACCGTGAAGGGGCCTGGCGAAAACTCACGCATCGCTTTCCCATCTGGCTGATGCGGCTAGCGTTTGCTCGGGGAGGCGCGGTAGTTCTCCGGCGATTTCACGGTGAACTACACCTCTGCCCCCTTTGCTCACTGTGCAATTTAGCACAGTCTTCAATTTTTATTGGTGCGATAGTTCGGCTGGAGAAACCGGATTGTTCCAAGGAGTCACACATGTCAAAGGTTATAAAGGTCGATGACGTAGTAGCACTCATTAAAGACGGAGCTACGGTGGGTGCCAGTGCACTTGCCATGGCAGGCTAGCCAGAGACAATCGCCGTTGCAATCGAAAAGAGATTCCTAGAGACCGGCCATCCCGCCGGTCTTACGCTTGTGCACGCTTCCGGCATCGGCGACTGGGCTACGAAAGGGACGTCACACTTTGCTCATCCCGGAATGATTAAGCGCTGGATTGGCGGACACACAGGGTTGGCTCCCGCAATGGCCAAGATGATCATCGAAGGCGGTTGCGAAGGCTACAACCTTCCGCAAGGCACAATCGCCCAGCTATGGCGCGAGATTGCCGGGCACCGTCCTGGTGTTATCACCAAGATTGGACTTAGTACGTTTGTAGATCCGAGGGTGGAAGGCGGGAAGGTAAATAAGGCCACCACGGAGGAAATCGTCAAGGTCATTCAACTCGAAGGCGAGGAGTGGCTGCTTTACCCCAGTTTCAAGGTGGATGTCGCGATCATACGCGGCACTACTTCCGACGAGTTCGGCAACCTTACGGTAAGCGATGAGGGTGCGTTGCTGGAGTGCCTACCCTTGGCTCAGGCGGCAAAGAACAGCGGCGGTATTGTTATTGCCGAGGTCGAGTATGTTGCACAGACCGGTACGCTTAATCCAAAGCGGGTTCGCGTTCCGGGTGTGCTGATTGACTACATTGTTGTGGCATTGCCACAGGACCATTGGCAGTCTGCAGGCACGCAATTCAACCCGGCTTTTTCGGGTGAGATTCGCGTTCCGGTCAATGACCTTCCTGAAATGAAGCTGGACGAACGCCTGATCATCGCCCGCCGCGCCGCCATGGAATTGACTCCCGGCTCCTGCGTGAATCTCGGTATTGGCATGCCGGAGGGTGTGGCAGCCGTGGCCGGCTTGGAAGGCGTTGCCGATCAACTTACGCTCACTACCGAGATTGGCGCCATCGGCGGCATCCCGGCGAGTGGCCATGATTTCGGCATGTCCTACAACGCGCTCGCCTATGTTGAGCAGCAAGTGCAATTCGACTGGTATGACGGCGGTGGTCTTGACCTGGCTTTTCTGGGCGCGGCGGAAGTCGATCCCCATGGCAACGTAAACGTCAGCAAGTTCCACGGACGCTGCGTAGGCTGCGGCGGCTTTATCAACATAACCCAGAACGCCAAGAAAGTTGTGTATTGCGGCACGTTCACCGCGGGCGGTCTCAAGGTCGCGGTGGAAGGCGGCAAACTGATTATCAAGCAAGAAGGCAAGGGCCAGAAGTACGTGAAGGAAGTTGAGCAGGTGAGCTTCAGCGGCGCCTACGCAACCTCTACCAAGCAACCTGTGTTGTTCATCACCGAGCGCGCTGTCTTCGAACTGCAGGATGGCGTCGTTACTCTGACCGAGATAGCACCGGGCGTCCGTCTGAAAGAAGACATCCTCGCCCACATGGGCTTTGTTCCGCGGATCTCTCCAGATCTCAAGCCGATGGATGCCGGGCTCTTCCAACCTAAGTGGGGCGGACTGCGCAAGATTCTCGAGTCAAAAAGAACGAAGGCAGCCGTCGCTGCCCCTGAACTCACCACCGTATAAACGAGGAAAGGTTAAAGACCATGAGTATTTTGAGTCCTGAACAAAAGGTAATTCAACAGACGGCAAAAGATTTCGTCGCCAAGAACATCATTCCGATCGCCGCTAAGTACGACAAGTCCGGAGAGTTTCCAACAGTTCTGCTGGAAGCGTCCAAGGCAAGCAACATCTTCGCCATGGCGGTTCCGAAAGAGTATGGCGGCCTTAACTACGACGCCCTGACCCAGTCACTTGTTTTGGAGGAGTGGGGCTACGGTTGCGCGGGCATGGGCACGACGCTCGCCGCCAGCATACTGAGTATGGACTCTGTGCTCATCGCTGGCACTGATGAGCAGAAGCGCCGCTACTTCAAGCCAATGCTCAACGCTCAAATCGGGTCATTCGGCCTGACCGAGCCCGGTGCCGGCTCCGATGCGGCAGCCGGAACTGCGACGGCAGTGAAGAAAGGCAACGAGTACATCCTGAACGGCACCAAGTGTTGGATCACGAACGGCGGCTTTGCCACCGTGTACGTCATCTTTGCCAACACTGATCCAGCAGCGGGCGTGAAGGGAATCAGCGCATTTATCGTCGATCGTGGGGTTCCTGGTTTCACAATCGGAACAACAGATCACAAGCTTGGTATCCGCGCCTCCAACACCGTCGAACTGCTTCTGAAAGATGTTCACGTCCCTGTTACCAACCTTCTTGGGAAGGAAGGCGAGGGAATGAAGATCGCGATGATGACGCTTGACATGGCGCGTCCGGCAATCGCCGCCCTCAGCGTCGGAGTTGCACAGCGCGCCCTGGATACATGCGTTGCACACGTGCATACGCGCTTCCCGGGCAAGCCCTTTCCTGGACAGACATTGCAATTCAAACTGGCCGAAATGCAGATCATGGTAGAGGCTGCACGCGATTGCCTGCACCAGGCGATGCGGCTCCGCGATGAAGGCGTTCCGTACTCCAAGGAATCCGCCATCTGCAAGACCTTCTGCTCCGACGTTGCCATGCAGGTTTCCGCGACTGCGGTCAGCCTGATGGGCTCCGCCGGATACACCTCCGATCTTGGCAAGTACATGCGTGACTCCAAGATTATGCAGATCTTCGAAGGTACCAACCAAATTCAGCGGCTTGTGATTTCGCGCGCGGTGTTAGCTCATCCGCATGCCCCAGCTCCGAGCACTGCACAGAAAGCAGGTAAGTAAATGAACTTCGAATTGACAGAAGAACAACGGCTCATCGGGCAAAGCGCCCGCGACTTTGGCAAAGAGTACCTCGAACCCATTGCAGTTGAACTGGACGCGAAGGGTGAATTTCCCAAGAAGGTTGTGCAGGCATTGGCAAAACATGACTTCCTTGGATTACTGCTTCCTGAAGATGTCGGCGGCGCGGCGGCTGGCTTTGTGAGCTATGTGGAGGTGATTGAGGATCTGTCGCGTTACTCAGCAGCAGTGGCTTCCATCGTGAACAACCATACGATCGCCGCCTATGCGATCCAGAAGTGGGGTACAGCCGATCAGAAGAAGCAGTATTTGCCTGGAATGGCTAAGGGAGAGATCCTCGGCGGCTTTGCAATCTATGAGCACGGCCCAACGCCCGGAGTTGGACCCGATGCGCTGGTCGCTACCAAGCAGGATGTCGGTTACGTTCTCAACGGAAAAAAGGCCTTTGTGCGTAACGCAGGAGAAGCTGGCGTGTACGTGGTCCTCGCCACCACTGATCCGGCGTTGGGAGCGAAAGCCCTCACCGCTTTTCTGGTGAAGTCCGATGCCATCGGAGTAAAGGTTGGCGAAAAGCTGGAGACGATGGGGTTGAAGGGCTGTCCGGTCTCGGACATCACCTTTGAGAACGTTGTGCTTCCTGAGACAGCTCTGCTCGGTGCGGTCAACGGGGGCGTAGCCATTTCGGCTACAGCGCTTGCGGTCGCTTCCGTGGCGGAAGCAGCGCAAACGGTCGGCATCGGTCAGGCTGCCGTGGAACATGCAGCGGCTTATGCCAAGCAGCGTGTTCAGTTCGGCAAGCCAGTGGCAACTCTGCAGGCGATTCAGACTCTGCTCGCGGAAGTGGCAACCGATTGCCACCTCGCACGCCTCGGTCTGCGCAATGCAGCACTGCTGATTGAAGAAGGCAAGCCCTTTGAAGTTGAGGCAGCGATGATCAAGTCTTTCCTGGCTCGCCTTGGCTCCAAGATGCTGATTGATACCTGCCAGGTCGAAGGTGGCTTCGGCTATAGCGAGACCATGCCACTTCCGCGCCTGTTCCGCGACATTGCAGGCACCAACCTCTTGGACGCTCCGGGAGATTTCCCGGAAAAACTGATTGCAGCGAGTATCGCGTAACCATTGCAGGGGCAATTTGTTATGCCGAAATGTTTGGTCTGTTACAAGTGGACGCTCGACGAGCAGGACATCAAGATCAAGCCCGAGGACTTGAGTCTGGATTCCAGCCGGGCCAAGGGCAAGATCAGCGACTTTGACCGCAACGCGATTGAAGAAGCTGCGCTGCTCGTCGAGAAAAACGGAGGTGCCGTAGATGCTCTAAGCTACGGCACCACAACCGTAAAACAATCACTCAAAGATTGCCTCTCTCGTGGTCCGGAAAAGGTTTACTGGATCAGCGACGCCTCGGCCGAGAATGCTGATGCCAGTGTAACGGCCAACGTTCTCGCAGCTGCCATTCGTAAGATGAGCCAGTATGACCTTATCCTCTGCGGCGAAGGCAGCTCCGATCAATTCAATCAACAGACCGCGTCACGGATTGCTGCCCTCCTCGGACTGCCTTGCGTGACCTTTGTGAACAAGCTGAGCTACGAGGGCGACACCGCGAAAGCAACTCGTAAACTCGAAGACTGCCAAGAGGAGGTAAGCGTAAAAGGTCCAGTCGTAATCAGCGTCCTGAGCGAGATCAACAAGCCTCGCATCCCGAGCCTGAAGCAGGTTCTCGGCGCCTCCAAGAAGCCGAATGAAGAGATCAAAGTTGCCGATCTCGGACTGAAGCCCGAAGACCTCCAACCCAAGGCCGTGCGCAAGTCGGTGAAGGGCTTCGTGATGCAGCGCAAGAACGTGATCTACAAGGAATCCAGCGAGGCCGACAACGTAGCCAAGCTGAAAGCCAGTCTGGCCTCGGAAGGCCTTTGCTAGGAGTGCGAACTTTATGGCAGGAATATTTGTTTTCTCGGAAGACGCGGAGCTAGGTAAGCAGTTGCTTACGCCCGCACTGGAGTTAAAGAAGTCACTCACTCAACCGATTATTGCGCTTGCGCCCAGCGAGTCGGACGCTAAGGATTTGGCGGCTCTAGGTGCCGACAAAGTCGTGGTACTTCAGTCAGCAAGCAAGTGGGTGGATGGGCTGGCTGAAGCAATTTACACACAAGTAAGTAAATCGCAGGGTAGTGTCCTTCTCGTTGGAGGAACCCTTCGCGGAAAGGGCATCGCGGCGTATGTCGCGGCAAAGCTTAACGCCGGGATGGTCACGGATGCCAAGACGTTGAAGATTGAGGGCGGGAAGCTTCTGGCCACGCGTGTTCTCTATGCTGGTCTCGCAACGTGCGAAGAAGAGGTTGTCTTTCCAGCAGTCGCAACCGTTCGGGCACGCACCTTCCTCGCTCCTCCAGCGGCTGCAACCGCAGGCACGGTTGAAGTCGTGACAGTTGACGGGGAGTCGAGGATTACGTTGGGTGTGGTTACACCGACAGGCACGGCCGGGGTGAATATCAACGCAGCGAGCAAGCTGGTCTCCGTTGGTCGCGGCTTCCGCAAGAAAGAGGATCTAAAGCTCGCCGAGGATCTCGCCGCTGCATTGAAGGCGGAGCTGGCATGTACGCGCGGCGTCGCCGAAGACGAACACTGGTTACCCATCGAGCGCTATATCGGAATCAGCGGACAGACGGTGAAGCCGGACCTATACCTCGCTGTTGGACTGTCGGGACAGGTTCAGCACATGGTTGGCTGCCGCGAGTCCAAGGTAATTGTCGCGATAAACAATGACGAGCGCGCCCCGATCTTTGAGGCAGCTGATTACGGAATTGTTGGCGACCTGTATGAAGTGTTGCCGCTGCTGACGGCCGCACTGGGAAAGTAGCGAACACACTATGGCTGAAGACAAGTTTGACGCAATCGTGGTGGGTGCCGGGCCAGCTGGCTCGGCATGCGCCTATACCTTGGCGAAACAGGGCAAGAACGTTCTACTGCTTGAGCGAGGGAATGCTGCAGGGAACAAGAACGTGTCAGGTGGCCGGCTGTACACCTACGCACTTGAGTTGCTGGAGCCCGGTATGTACAAGAGGGCGCCCCTGCAACGAAAAATCATTCGTGAGCAGATCATGCTTTTGAACGAGCGTGGCGCCACTACAGTCGACTATTTCAATCCGGGATTCGGCGAAGAGGTTCCGCAGTCTTACTCGGTCGTGCGCGCAGAACTGGACGAGTGGTTCGCCGGAGAAGTTGAATCGCACGGTGCGACGGTTGCCAGCGGAGTTCTGGTAGACGAGTTGATCGAAGAGAACGGAAAGATTGTCGGCATACGCTCAGGGGACGACGAGATGCGCGCCGACATTGTGGTTGCCGCTGATGGCGTCAACTCCCTGCTCGGACAGAAAGCTGGACTCTTTCCAGACGTGACGGCGCACGCGGTCGGTCTCGGAGTGAAAGAAACGATCGAACTGCCAGACAGTCTCATCAGTGCGCGCTTCGGAGTAAAGGACGATGAAGGGGCCGCGCGAGTTGCTATTGGCTGTACGGATGGCATCTCAGGCGGAGCGTTTCTCTACACCAACAAGGGGAGCGTCTCGATCGGCATCGTCTTCAATCTGGTTCAGGCGGCAAAGCAAAAACGGCAGGTGCAGGATATCTTTCAGGACTTCAAGATGCACCCGGCAATACAGCCTTTGATCGAGGGCGGTACGAGCGTCGAGTATGGCGCGCATCTAGTACCGGAACTCGGCTACAGCGGCATTCCGAAACGACTGCACCGGGAAGGTTTTCTGGTTGTTGGCGACGCGGCGCAGTTCGGCATTAATACCGGCCTGATCATCCGAGGCATGGACCTGGCGATTGTGAGTGGCTTGGCCGCAGCTCAGGCCATCCTGAAATCCACCAAGCCATCCGAAACGGGTGAGCTGTATACGAAGCAGCTTGAAGCTCTACTGCTTACGGCAAACGAGCGTGCTTATGAGAACTTTCATAACATTTTTGAAATTTCACGCATCTTCAATGCCTATCCAAAGCTTGCCAATGAAGCCATGCAATTCCTTTTCACCGTGGACGGCAAAGTTCCGAAGCCAATGCTGAAGGGCTTGCTTGGCGTGCTGAGGAAGAACGCAACCTTCGGTCAATTGGCAGCCGACGGCTGGAAAGCGTATCGAAGCCTATGAGCATTAAGAAGCTAGGCCCTGAAGAGCTACTTGCCTTAGACAAGTTCAGCGTGGATGAGGGCCATCCTCACATTCTCGTTGACAAGTCAATTTGCGCAACGTGCACGGCCCAGGTTTGTCTGGTTGTGTGCCCTGCGCGCTGCTACCGGCTGAAAGACGACGCAGTCAACTTCGAATATGCCGGCTGCCTTGAATGCGGTACTTGCCGGGTGATGTGCACGGGAAAGGGCGTCACCAGTTGGAACTATCCGCGGGCCACGTTCGGGGTCACGTTCCGCTGCAGCTAAAACGAATTTTACCGTTGCAGTGATTAATCGCTGCAACAAGAGGAGAAAAGCAATGTCAACAACCACAGTACCGGCAGTTCCCACCTTTACAGTGGGCCAGACATGCACGTACACACAGCTCATTGACGACAAACTTGTTCACGGCTTTGCAGACCTGACCGGCGACCACAACCCGATTCATCTCGACGATGCATTTGCGAAAAAGACCAAGTTCGGTCAGCGCATCGCTCATGGCGGCATTTTGTTCGGCATCATTTCTAAAGTACTCGGTATGGATATGCCGGGCGTAGGCACGGTCTACCTAACGCAGCTCGTTAATTTCCGCGCTCCCGTATTCATCGGGGACACGGTCACCCTGGTAGCAACCATCACCGAGATTCAACCGAAATCTGCTGCCAAGATCGGCATTGTAATTAAGAAGCAGACCGGCGATGTCGTCATGGACGGTTACGCAGAAGTGAAGTTGCCGGGCTGGGTTACGCACATCAAGTAGGTTCGTCGTCGTTCCACTTTCTTTCTCCACTACCCGGAAAGAGGAAGACTACAGCAAGAGTAGCGGTGCCAGGGATGGAGATCGGGATGCGCAGCACGGCAGTGAGCGGATACCCGATCCCATCTAATGGCAGGCAATGAAGCTAATAAACAAAACGTCGACTGAAGGTGAGTTCACGTCTCGCAGTTGCGGCTAATTCCTGAGGGGAACTTATGAGTTTCATAGTCTGTCTCGCAGCTCTTTTCTTTCTTATGTTTGTTGCGTACAAAGGGTTCAGCGTCATTCTCTTTGCTCCAATCGCTTGTCTATTGGCTGTCCTTTGTACACATCCTCATCTTGTGCTTCCCGTTTACAGCAACATGTTCATGGAGAACATGGTTGTATTTATCAAGAACTACTTTCCGGTATTCATGCTCGGTGCCATCTTCGGGAAGCTGATTGAAATTTCCGGTTTTGCTAAGTCAATCGTGCATTCGGTCGTGAAGTTGCTCGGTCCATCACGCGCCATGTTATCGATTGTTATCGTATGTGCTTTACTTACTTACGGCGGCGTATCTCTGTTTGTTGTGGTGTTCGCTGTCTACCCCTTTGCTGTCGAACTATTCCGCGAAGTAAATATTCCGAAGCACCTCATCCCGGTGACGATTGCCATGGGCGCGTTCACCTTCACCATGGACTCGCTGCCAGGCACCCCGCAGATCCAAAACATCATTCCGACGACGTTCTTTAAGACCAATGCTTACGCGGCTCCGTGGCTCGGCATCATTGGTTCAGTTTTCATTCTGGTAGTCGGTATGACATTCCTGGACTGGCGCCGCAGGCAGTGCGCGAAGGCCGGCGAGGGTTATGGAACCGGGCACATTAATGAACCGGAGCCGATCGCTCTGACTGAGTTGACCAATCCCTGGATCGCGATTCTGCCGCTGTTTGTTGTAGGGGTGATGAACCTCGTGTTCACACGGCTGATACCCAAGTTCTACGGCGACACCATGATCATTCAGCTTACCGACTCTGCTAAGCCAATTGTGGTCCCTGTCGCAAAGATGGTTGGAGTCTGGGCGGTAGAAATTGCGCTCGTACTTGGCATTCTTACGGTGGTGATCTTCAGTTGGAAGAAAGTGCACTCACGGTTCGCCGATGCTACCAAGGTCGCTATCGGGGGCGCATTGCTGGCATCGCTGAATACAGCATCCGAGTACGGATTTGGTACCGTGATTGCTGCGCTGCCAGGATTTCTGGTGATCCGGAATGCCTTGGCGCATGTGCCGAACCCGCTCATAAAAGAAGCGGTCAGCGTCAACGTTTTGGCCGGGGTGACGGGGTCTGCATCAGGCGGTATGAGCATCGCATTGGCCGCTATGTCAGATCAGTTCATCGCGGCTGCGAATGCCGCACATATTCCTATGGAGGTTCTGCACCGTGTAGCGTCCATGGCGAGCGGTGGCATGGATACGCTGCCTCACAACGGCGCGGTGATTACCTTGCTCGCGGTTTGCGGACTTACTCATAAGCAGTCGTACAAGGATATCTTCGCTGTCACATGCATTAAGACGGCGGCATGCTTCGTGATTATCGGGGTGTATTACCTGACTCACCTCGTATAGGGAAAGCGATTGAAAGGTTGGTAGAGCGGCGCGCGGTCTCATTCCGTGAGCACGTGCTGAGAATCCGCAGAGGGCTACCCTTATTCCACATCCCAAACAACCGCGCGGTACCTGCCCCACTTGCGTTCGCATTGTGATGAACTGTCCAGACCGGATCCGACAATGAGCAATGTGGAACAGATTACGAAAGTGAGAGTAGCTACGATTGAAACTGCAACGAGGTACTTCACCGTGCAGAGAAGACGCGGCTTCACGAAGTAAGCAACTGAACGGCTCAGTGCGGCCCTCTTACTTGTTCTCGCCACAATGAGGTATCGCGGTCGTGGTCGGTTCAGCTCAAGTACGAACTTCATCTCAACATCAGAAATTCACTTAATTTAACAATTTCGGGAGAATCATTCGCAATGTCATTTCAACTCAAGAACCATCTCGGCCGGGTATTATCTACGCTTGTTGTCATCTGTGCGTTGGGCACACTGGCCGTGGCTCAGGAACAGCCTGCTCCCAAGTGGGAGCTTTTCGGTGGATATTCATTTCTGTACCCCGGTGCAGACTTGCATGGAACTCTTCCGCCGGGATCGCTTCCGGTGAGCAGCCATCTGGACTGGAATTTGCGTGGGGCTGGAGCTAGCGCCACATATGGCTTCACTCGGCATTTTGGCATCACCGTGGACGCCAGCGATCATTGGGGAACCAGTCAAAACAGACTTGACCACGCCGACTTCTCCAATCTTTCAATGGGCCCTAAGTTCACGTTTCGCCACACTCATTTCTCACCATTTCTTGAGGTGTTAGTAGGAGACCAGCGTCTATACCCTGAAGCCTTCCACCACATCGACAAGTTGGGAGTGATGGGCGGCGGTGGTCTCGATGTCAACCTCTCCAAGCATTTTGCGTGGCGTCTGATCCGAGCCGACTATGTAGCATCCAGCTACCGCTACGGTCCCTCGGTCTCCACGCCGACTACGGTTCTTCATGGTGCAAGACTCCAGACGGGCCTTGTATTCATGTTCGGCGGCGCTCCTCTGGTGGCTTCCAGCGCGACCTGCGCGATACAGCCAATGCAAGTCTTCGCAGGCGAGCCAGTAACTGCCACCGCCAGCGGATCTAATTTCAATCCCAAGCGCACCGTGATATACGCATGGTCCGGTACCGGAGTAAAAGTGTCCGGCAACAGCGCCACCACCCAGATTGACACCAACGGATTACAGCCCGGTTCTTACCAGGTAACGGCTAATCTGAGCAACGGTAGCCGTGCAGGTGTTGCTTCGTGCAGCGCTAGCTTCACCGTGAAGCAGTCCAATCCCCCGACCATCTCTTGCTCCTCGAACCCCACCAGCGTGGAGGTCGGTGGAACCTCTACAATCACTGCGAACGCCACCAGCCCCGATGGACGCCGCGTGACCTATAGTTACGCCTCCAACGGTGGAAGCGTGAACGGGAACACTGCTACCGCCATCCTTAGCACCAGTGGTGCACAACCGGGTACGATCACCGTGATTTGCAATGCAAGTGACGACCGCAATCCGGCGCTTCAGGCCTCTTCCACAACCACGGTGAACGTGCAAGCGCCAGCACCGCCCCCACCAGCAGAAGCCACCGCTATCGAAAAGCGGCTTGCTCTGCACAGCATTTATTTCGCAACCGCCAAGCCCACACCCGAGCATCCTGATGGCGGCTTGCTCGCCAGCCAGGAGAAGACCCTTGTTGCGCTCGCCAGCAATTTCCAGACCTATCTGCAAACCAAGCCGGATGCTCGCCTGACCCTTGAAGGTCATGCTGATCCTCGCGGTTCCGTGGAATACAATCAGAAACTCTCCGAACGTCGTGTTGAACGCACCAAGCGTTTTCTAGTCGAACAGGGAGTTCCTGCCGCCAACATTCAAACCGAGGCCTTCGGCAAGCAGCATGAGCTAACCGATGCTGAAGTGAAAAGTGCGGTTGAACGAAACCCAGAACTGAGCACGGAAGAACGGCAGAAGCTGCTCGATCACATGAATACGATCATCCTCGCCAGCAACCGCCGTGTGGACATCACCTTGAGCAATGCTGGTCAAACGGCTCAGCAGTCGGTCCGTGAATACCCATTCAACGCCGCTGATTCATTGGCCCTACTCGACACTTCGAAAACCGGCAAGGCAGCAAGTCATTCGGCAAAGAAGAGGAAAGCCACAAAGAAGTAGGCTTGACGCGTCGAGGTCTCACTGTGGTCCGTCGTTAAGCGGCGGGCCACAGCTGTTATTGAGCTCTGGAGAGGGCCGGCTGAAGCTCAGCATAAGATCTGCCAAGCTGATCTTCTTGCTCAGACGGGCACCTGTCATCGATGCTAGTGTAGCGAGAACCCCATCCGCATATCAGGCAACGTGAGGACGACCGATAACGGATTCAACTGCAGACCCTGGCGAGAGAGTTCGAGCGGAACGCTGTATCCGGCACGCTTGCATGGCATCTTCTAATATGCAAGCGGCGGCCCAACACGATATTGCCAGCGGCATAGCAGAAAACTGGTCCCCTTCGCACAGGGTAGATGAAAAGACTGTTCCCCAGTGGCTGAACACAGAGAACTTACGGCTTTCGTTGGGAAAACTCCTGTTGATCAAGGCTTGCTGTACATAACATTCTTTCCGAGCATCCCGATTTCCTGACCAATCGTTTCCATTACTTTGCCAACGTCGTCACTTGCCACGCTGACGCCTTTGATTAGTTTCCCGGCAAGTTCGCGCGTATCTTTGACGCCAGCAGAGACGCCGGATTCAGCATCGCCACCCGCCCGGGACGCGCCTTGCTCGAGATAGTTTGCCGCGGCCCTCAGTTCATAACCCGCTTTGGTTGCATCTTTGCTGGCCCAGCCTTCCGAGGCCTTTGCTCGGTGAGAGAGAGCTAGGGCGTAATCCGCTCGGGCAAAGGCCTTGTCAAGAGACTTAACATCTTTCACCTCGCCCCGCGACGCTTCATCGGCGAGTTTGGCCAATTCAACAGTGGAAGCGTTAAGCGACTGCTGAGCGTCGCCCGTGGCACGCATGTCCTCAAGTTTCACGAACGCCGCGCCTTTGCGTATCTCCTCAGCCGTTTTCTTGAAATCCCGGCTCAGAAACGAGTCATGCGCGTTCTTGAAATGTTGGTCAGGCTGTTCGACGTAGGGATACCACGCTATCTCGTTTGCCTCCACCCAACGCTGTTTGATGTCGGCATCGTGCGCCTGAATAAATACGACATCAAGCTGCCTAACCGAGCTGATCTTGTTGCTATCCAGCTCCGCAGCCAACTTTTCGAGCTCTCTGGCCGTGGCTTGAATCCGTTTCTGGCCTTCGACAGAAGCGCCTGACGATTCCCGAGAAAGAGCAGCGGCACTCTGCCGGATATCTTCGGCTGCGGTCTTGTTGTCGTTCTTCAGAAATGCTCTCTGGGCATCGAGCATCTTCCGGCTTACATCATCGATAACGGGAATGAAAGTGGTATCTTCGACCACCAGCCAGTCTTCCGGGATTCTAGCGGAGATCTCTGCTTTGGCGCTTTTATTATCTGCGCGAGGGGAGGGTGAAGCTGGCGCGCTCGCCGACAGGCCCAGGATAGAAAAGAAAACAACTGAAACGGTCATGGCCTTGATATGTCGCATAGATCTTCTCCTGCAGATCGCGCGCTTACAGCATCATGCTTAAAGCACGATCTGATTCCATGATCCAAACTCCTTTTAACCAATTTGGGAGTGTTTGTTCGAACATGGCAAGAAGTCTGGTCAGGCATCTACTACTGTGACGTCAGGTTGTTTGCGAGAGATGGTCAAAATAGCTCACTCCATTCGGAATTCTGGGAGCGCAGAAAAAATGGGAGAGTGGAGTGTGGAAGTTGAGCTGCAGTGAGTTTGTACTCTGTTCCCAATCTGTCCTGAGTGTTGCATCGTGCGGCTCTCTCAATTTAATTCGCAGAAGTGCTCAATATTGACCACCGGAAACATTGTGGAACGCTATACGTTGGCACTTTCGATTGAATATCGATACCCGCAGCATCATCACTATCCGGCAAACGGTACTGCATGCCCAACTGGGCCCCACGGTCCCGAAGTATCTGTGAAGGCTTTGCAAAACTGATGTTCGGCCTCTAAGGGGAGTATCTCCGGATGCCTACGCCAGCACACTCAAGAAGAGGTTGTGCCACCGCATAAAAGCTATGCGGCAAAAAAGGTAGAAGTTTCCAATGACTTTGCGAGAACGCATCCGAGACTGGTCCCAGCCACTCTATTTTCTGGGCCAGAATCCGCTCACGCTCGCGGGCACCGCGATCACCACCAGCACAGTACTTACCACGATTGCTTTCTGGTTTTATGAAATCTTCTTGCCAGGACCGCCCCATCCTTACATCGGAATCTTGTTCTTTCTGATCTTTCCCGGACTTTTTGTTTTCGGTTTGCTTCTGATTCCACTTGGTATCTGGCTGAGGCGGCGAACTCTCCACGTGAGCGGGACTCTACCGAAGACATTCCCCCCCGTTGACCTGCACTTGCCAGTGGTATGGCGCACTCTCGAATGGGTGGCCCTGGCGACCATGCTTAATCTTCTCATCGTAGGGACCGCAGCATACCGCGGCGTGGAGTACATGGATACACAGAATTTCTGCGGGGCAACCTGTCACACCGTGATGCAGCCCGAGTACACAACCTATCTGAATTCTCCTCACTCGCGAGTGGCCTGTGTCGACTGCCACATCGGCCCGGGGGCGGGCTGGTTTGTGCGATCGAAAGTTTCCGGACTACGGCAGGTTTTCGCGGTGGCATTTCACACCTATCCCCACCCAATTCCGTCTCCGGTACAGAACCTCCGTCCTGCGCAAGCCACCTGTGAGCACTGTCATTGGCCGCAGCGCTTTACCGGTGACAAGTTCCTGGTGAATACGAGCTACAAAGACGACGCGAAAAACACGCCACAGACTGACGTGTTCCTAATGAAAGTGGGCGGACGCACATGGCAAGGCTCGGTAGGCATTCATGGGCACCACCTCGCCGATGGTGTGCGGATCCGCTACATCTCAACGGACGTTGAGCGGCAGACCATCCCAGTCGTGGATTACACCGACGACCATGGAAAGACTACCGAATTTGTTTCCAGTGATCTGAAACCAACAAAGGAACAATTGCACCAGGGTGAGCATCGCGTGATGGATTGCGTGGATTGCCACAATCGGCCCACGCATACCTTCGATCTGCCGGAAGATGCAGTGGACAAGCAAATGTCGGTCGGACGGATCAGCACGGATCTTCCCTATATCAAGAAAGAAGCAGTCGTGGTTCTCAAGGTGAAATACCCCACTCGCGAAATCGCCCAGCGCAGCATCACTGGTGAGATCACCAAGTTCTATCAGACCAACTACCCCGAAATTGATCGCTCGCAGCGCCCTTCGGTACAACGAGCCGGCGAAGAGGTGGCACGAATTTACATGCGCAACATTTTTCCGGATATGCAAGTAACCTGGGGGACGCATCCGAATAACCTTGGCCACATCAACTCACTGGGCTGCTTCCGTTGCCATGACGGAAGTCACACCAGTGCGGACGGCCGAACCATCACCAATGACTGTTCCGCGTGTCACAAGATGTTGGCCACTGGCGAAGAAAATCCCAAGGTCTTGACTGACTTGGGTTTGAAGTGAGCGGACGTTTTGAGTGATCTGAGATTGAACACCTGCCTGGTTGCGGTCGCCGTCGTTGTGCTCTGGTCGAGAGAAGGTCTCTGGTGGTTATCCGAAGGTGAATGGCGCTGAGTCTGGTGTCGTGGTGCTCGATCAATATTGACCAGAATTTTGAATCCGGCAGATGAATACTGATCGTCCAGAAAGGTTTTCGCGCCAGAGGAAAGGTTTAATGGATCTCGTCCCGTCGGATATAAGACTGATCGCGATTGCCGTGGTAGTAGTTATCCTCGTCGCAGTGGTTGCCTGGGAGTACGCACGAAGACGCGCCGCAACCCCACACAAGAAGATCGACTCCGACTAACGACCGCTCCGTGTACGAGCATGGGCCCAAGGTGACAGGCTGAAGCGAAACTGGCGGTTCAAAGACATCAGGCACCGCAGTTACCCAAGGGAACGAGAAGCCGCGAAGTCGCGTTTTATCGGCCTCCATAGGGCACAGTCCTAGAGGCCACTGCCTAGTAACGCTTCTAATACTCAGATACATAACTAGGAACACATTTTAATGACACACCCTAATTCGCGAGTGATCCGACTCTTAGCAGGCAGCATCCTTGCGGGAGTTCTTATCGGCCTTGTGGGCGGAGCGTTCCGTTATCTTCTAATTGTCCTTGATCAATGGCGCGATGAGTTAATCGGCTGGGCGCACGCTTGGCCCCACGTCGGCTGGCTGGCGCCAGTCGCTCTGGGACTTGGGGGAGCCGCCGTGGCGCGCGCCATAGTGATTAGGTTTGCACCATTAGCGGAGGGAAGCGGCATTCAACACGTGGAAGCCGTTTTTAGCGGGGAGGCGGAGGAAGCTCCGCCTACTATTGTACCTATCAAGTTCTTTGGTGGATTGCTCGCCCTCGGCTCTGGGCTTGCCCTCGGCCGCGAGGGGCCGACCGTCCAAATGGGTGCCGCGCTTGGCTGGTTGATCTCGCACAGACTCATAAATGACAATCAGGATAAGAAGGTCATCGGGGCGGCCGGGGCGGGTGCAGGGCTCGCCGTGGCCTTCAATGCTCCCCTCGGGGGCTCCATCTTTGTGTTTGAAGAACTGACTGGCAGCATCACGCCTTGGCTGTTGGTGGCCACATTGACGGCCGCCTTGGTCGGAGTGTGGATCATGCGATTGATGTCGGGCAACGGTCTGGACTTCGCGGTGAGGCAGGTCAGCTTCATCGAAGCGTGGAGAATTGGTCCGTTTCTGGCTTTGGGTGCACTGCTGGGCGCGGTCGGCGCACTATATAACGTCACCGTCGCGGGCCTGCTTCATTTCGCGGACCGCTTGGACCGATTTCCCCGCCTCTCGTCGACGAACCGCGCAGCCATCATCGGCGCGATGGTGGGACTTGCCGCCTGGTTTGCTCCGGCTGTGGTTGGAGGTGGCAACATGCTGACGCAGGCCATACTCGCCGATCGCTATGCAATCGGGGGCCTGCTAGTGGTCTTTCTGGCGCGCTTTCTCCTTGGCCCGTGGTCGTATGCCGCAGGTGCACCAGGGGGGCTCTTTGCGCCGCTCTTAGTATTGGGGGCTTCCTCTGGCGCGCTATTCGCTGGAGTCCTGAATCATTTCACTCCGCTACCGGGAGTCTCGCCCATAGCTTTTGCGGTGGTTGGGATGGCGGCAATGTTTTCTGCCAGCGTGCGCGCACCCCTGACCGGGATTGTGCTTACCATTGAAATGACCGGCCGCGGCGATCTGACCCTTGGATTGTTGGGGGCTTCGTTGGCAGCAATGCTGGTTGCGATACTCCTTCAGAGCGAGCCAATCTACGAAACCTTGAAACGCCGCATGCTGGCAAAGGCTACTGAAACATCTGGGTTCAGGAGTGACCTGCTTGCGGAGGATGGTCTACCGGCGCAGGCATCGGTCGAGGCCCTGAGGTCGAGAGTGAAGTGAGGTGCGGATTCGGGCTCGAGTGGCAACTCCCGCCGAAGATAGCCTTCAACGTCAACCACGCGCAATCGCCCACCTACCGACAGCACAGCCATACAACAGTACCAGCCTTCTCTGTCTTCGCTTCCGGGGGCTGTGCAATAAGGAATAGTCTTTACGAAAGTGCGATGCCATCATGGCGTGGAATTGGTGTGAGGAAGTCTCGTTGAGGATTTCCAGCAATTGGATAAACGCGAGCTGCGCGCATGGAACAGAAAAATACGGCACTGGCTGAGAGCTTCAGCCGGTGTTGACACCCGAACGGAGAAGTCAAATGAACATCCCCGCAAATCGTCGTATTGTCCTCGCCTCCAGGCCCTATGGTGCGCCAACAGCGGACAACTTCCGGCTGGAGTCTCAGCCGCTCCCCAATCCGATCCAGGGGCAGATGCTATTGCGCACTGTTTATCTATCACTTGATCCCTACATGCGTGGGCGTATGAGTGACGCACCTTCCTACGCGCCTCCCGTAATGCTTGGCGACGTAATGGTGGGATCGACCGTCAGTCGGGTTGAGAGTTCACGGCTTCCCGGTTTTTCCGAGGGCGACTGGGTGCTGAGCCAGGAAGGCTGGCAGGAACATTCCATCTCCTACGGTGAGGGCGCATTCAACCTTGGCCCGCAGATGGCGCACCCTTCCTGCGCACTCGGCGTGCTGGGTATGCCGGGCTTTACTGCGTACATCGGACTGCTTGACATTGGGCAACCCAAGCCGGGCGAGACCGTGGTTGTCGCAGCAGCTACTGGCGCCGTGGGTTCGGTCGTCGGTCAGATCGCAAAACTGAAAGGATGCCGCGTTATCGGGATCGCCGGCGGAGCGAAAAAGTGCTGCTACGCGGTGGAGGAGTTCGGCTTCGATGAGTGCATCGACCATCGGAGTCCAAAGCTGAAGGAGCAGTTGGCACAGGCCTGTCCGGATGGGATTGACGTGTACTTCGAGAGTGTCGGCGGCGTAGTGTTTGACGCTGTGCTGCCGCTGCTCAATCCTCGTTCGCGCATCCCTTTGTGCGGGTTGATCGCACACTACAACGACACCGAATCTCCTCAGGGCAGAGATCGCACGGCGCAGGTCATGGCAACATTCCTGAAACGTCGCGTCCGCGTACAGGGATTCATCATCTTTGACGACTACGGGTCGCGCTACGGTGAGTTCCAGAAACAGATGTCGGAGTGGTTCAAAGCTGGAAAGATCAAGTACGTCGAAGATGTAGTTGAGGGGCTGGAGCGCGCGCCCGAGGCATTCATGGGACTACTGCAAGGAAAGAACTTCGGAAAGCTGGTGGTTCGAGTCAGCGCAGACACAACACCACAATGAATACGAGAGGACATGGCATGAAAATCGTAATGGTTCTGACTTCACATAGTGCGTTGGGTAATACAGGAAAGAAGACAGGATTTTGGCTGGAGGAATTCGCGGCGCCCTATTTTGTCTTCCGCGATGCGGGAGCAGCGATTACCTTGGCTTCCCCTCGCGGAGGACAGCCGCCACTTGACCCGAAGAGCGACGAACCTGCGGCTCAGACTCAAGCGACTGCACGCTTCAAGCAAGATGCTGGAGCTCAGAGTGCCTTGGCAACAACGGTCGAGCTCTCGAAGGTGCGTGTGGCGGAATTCGATGCTGTGTTTTACCCTGGCGGACACGGCCCTCTCTGGGATCTGGCCAATGACAAACATTCGATCGATCTGATCGAATCGGTGTATGCGGCAGGAAAGCCAGTTGCGTTCGTGTGCCACGCTCCAGGGGTTCTTCGCAATGTAAAAGCAAAAGACGGGTCTCCTCTCGTAAAGGGAAAGCATGTCACGGGATTCAGTGACAGCGAAGAAGACGCAGTTCAGCTGACAAACGTGGTTCCGTTTCTGGTGGAAGACGAATTGAAACGCCTCGGTGGACTGTACGCGAAGGGGCCTGACTGGAGTTCGTTTGTGCTAGTTGACGGAAACCTTATTACTGGCCAGAATCCGGCGTCGTCTGTGGAGGCTGCCCATGAAGAGTTGCAGATGTTGGCTGCCGCTGCGAGCAAGAAGTAACCATTACACTTTGACGAATGACAGCCGATCCTTGGGACCGAAGCACCCCCTCGTAGGCCCATACTGACCGACACTCATTTCAGAAGCCGCAAACTGGTCCCCTTCGATGACAAAGCGCGACGGGCCTCAGCGGCTCAGGACCGGGATACGGGACTTCCGAATGATCCCTTATCCTGAGCCTGCCCCTGGGCTAGTCGGTTGGCGACACTCGCGGCACCTACTTTACAGCCTGTGTTTCGGACTGCGCTTTGGCTTCCGCCATGGTGTCTCGAACTGCGGTCAGGAACGGTCTGGCTCCGTCTGGGGTCGCTATTTCGCCCAGCAGTACGGAACGGCTGTTGGCCTGTTTCCCGTAGAAAGCCCGCATCGAATCATCGTCGCGACGAATCGAAGCGCCGGTGAGCGTGAGTCCAGCAAAGGCGCCTCTGGCGTAAGAGTAGGTCAATATATCTGTTTTAAGCTTCCAATCGGTATCCTCGGAAACCTCGCCTCCCACTGGTCCAGCCGCCGCCGAGGCATCCGCCCCGAGTTCGAACTTGCTGGAAAGCAACCGCTCCATCCCCTTGTCATTCTGGAAGATCATGACCATATCCACGCCTTCGGCACCGAGTTGCAGTCCAACACTGCCGCCTCTCACGGTAAAGAACACTGGCGCGCTCCATCCCGCCGCAATGCGGCAGGTAGCCACGCCGCTGCCGCTTTCTGCGCCAACAATGAAGCCGCCCTCAAGCATATGTGGCACCACCGCGATGCACTTTGCCCGATTCAGAACCTCTCCCGCGATACCTGTGGCTGGCGTGGCCATGATGTTGCGCAACACTTTGCCTGCGACATCCAGGCGCTCTGTGGGGGTTTCGCGCTTGGACTCAGCCCAGCCCAGACTTGTCAGGCTCAACAAAACGAAGAACATCATAAGTTTTTTCAAGGCTTTCCTCTTTTTCTGTAAGTGCACTGCATCTCTCAGCCGTCCACATTGCCCGGTAGTCGAGTTTATGCAAAAGTAGCCGACTTGACATGCAGACATCTGAGCAAGAAAGCTCAGTTCATCAAAGAAATTTCGAGATTTGCGCCCTTCTATTCAGTTCACGTAAGGGACGCAGAGGAAATAAGAGGTCGAACGCTATGCGATGAAACTCGCCAACTGGGGGTGGAGAACTCGCAGTCTAAGAGACGTTGATACCCTGGTGTGTTTTCGGTGCCACTTACTGCACAACCCAGAGCGCAATATCGCTGGCGTGACGGAGAAAGTACTCGGCCAAATGACTACCTGTCAATTTGCGAAACCAGGAGTGAGACTCATGCCCGATGACGATCGTGTGACATCCTATTGCCCGCGCAAGATTAAGAACAGGGACAGCAGACTCTCGACCATCCATTGGATCGGAGCATGCAAAATTAATATCGCACCTGGAAAAACCTGCCTCGCACAGAACTTTAATCGCATCGTCTAACGCTGGCTTGGCTGAACTTATTGCCGAGGCAATCCAAGCTTGCTGGTCATGACGGAGCTCCTCTACAAGTTCATTTTCTCTCCGGGGATCTACCACCAAACTCCAACAACTCCGGCGGAAGTGGCGGCAACAGATGCAGAAGATACACGTGAAAGCCTCTCAGTCCGCCGATCATCCTAGCCACATAGGCCACAGACCGCTTCGTTCCGGGGGACTCATCAACCATTACTAGCAGACACTCTGGCTTGCTCTCGGCTTCGGTCATCACTAGCTCTTTCCGGTGATCATTAAGACTCTCGGACCAAACAACTTGGATTTGGCTTGGCGTCGTTCGGCGTTCCTACTGCAATGGTCGATCATCATTCATGATAGTCGATCAGAGCACGCTTGCCTGTCAAGAATCGACCACGCTTCCCAAGATGTCCATCGCTTCGCTTTTTTATATGTGCAATGTTGAACATTCAAGCCATTGTGAATCTATCTACGATTGCGCCGAGGAATCAATGACAATCACTAAACAGGCTCTCGCGGCTGCGAGCGCATCCAGAAGCATGACGACGCCATCGCAAGATAACGATGAAGGCGACCTATCGCATGGGTTGACGAGCGATGAAGCCAGAACGCTGCTTGCAAAGTACGGCCCAAATGCAATGCCGGACACTGCGATTCCACCATGGCGCATGGCGCTGGCCAAGTTCTGGGCGCCGGTTCCATGGATGCTGGAAGCCGCAATCATCCTTCAGGCAGCGCTCCACAAATACATTGAAGCAGCGGTCATCGCTGCGCTTCTGGTGTTCAATGCTGCTCTCGGATTCTTCCAGGAGGGACGCGCCCAGGCAACTCTTGCCGCGCTGAAATCACGGCTTGCCCTGACGGCTTCCGTGCGGCGTGACGGTGCCTGGAAGAACATTCCTGCCACTGAACTGGTACCCGGCGACACGATCAAGCTGTCGCTCGGTGGCGTGGTTGCTGCCGACGTAAAGTTGATCGATGGATCGATCCTGCTTGATCAGTCGATGCTCACTGGAGAATCGGTCCCGATCGAAGCTGGAGCTGGTCTTCAAACGTATGCAGGGGCGCTAGTGCGGCGCGGAGAAGCCACGGCAACCGTCACTGCAACTGGAGTGCACACAAAGTTCGGGCACACGGCAGAGCTCGTCCGCACCGCACACGTTGAGAGCACGCAGCAAAAAACCGTCGTGCGCGTGGTGCGCAATCTTGCGATCTTCAATGGCTTCATCATCCTCTTGCTGGTGGCGTATGCCCATGACCGCAAGATGCCGGTGGGCGAGATTATCCCTCTGGTTCTCACTGCAGTTCTGGCCTCGATCCCTGTGGCACTGCCCGCTACGTTTACGCTTGCAGCGGCGATTGGCGCAAAGGCGCTGGCGCGCTTGGGTGTGCTGCCAACCAGGTTGTCGGCCGTGGATGAGGCGGCAACGCTGGACGTTCTCTGCTCGGACAAAACGGGAACGTTAACTCTTAACGAATTGGCGCTGACTACGGTCCATCCCGAGACTGGCTTCGATGAAGCATACTTGCTCGGGATGGCGGCTCTGGCCAGTTCCGATGGCGGACAAGATCCCGTGGACACGGCAATTCGCACTGCTGCCGCCAAATCGAAACTCGCCGATATGCCTAAGCTGACCAAGTTTGTTCCATTCGATCCGTCCAAGAAAATGTCGGAGGCAACAGCAATTGATGCGAATGGCGGCACGGTGCGCGTTGTGAAGGGGGCATTTGCAGTGGTCATCAAACTGACCGAAGCAATGCCAACAGCCGCCGCAACGGCCCAGCAACTCGAAGAGAAGGGCTTCCGGGTTTTGGCGGTTGCCGTGGGCACAGCGACAGCGATGCGCCTTGCTGGATTGATCTCCCTGAGCGATCCACCTCGCACGGACGCATCCGAGCTTGTGAAGGAGCTTTATGCCTTGGGCGTGCGCACGGTGATGGTGACCGGGGATGCACCGGCGACTGCGGAAATCATCGCGAAAGCCGTGGGACTCGAAGGAGCTATCTGTCCGCCTGGGCCAATCCCAGCGAGTGTCCGCCCGGAAGAGTTTGCGGTCTTTGCCGGAGTCCTTCCCGAGGACAAGTATCACATCGTTCAAGCGTTCCAGAAGAGTGGCCACACCGTCGGAATGTGCGGCGATGGCGCCAATGACGCGCCAGCGTTGCGCCAGGCACAGATGGGAATTGCGGTTTCCACAGCCACAGACGTCGCCAAGTCCGCAGCCGGAATTGTGCTGACTAAGCCCGGTCTTGAGGGTGTCGTGGCCGCAGTGAAAGAAGGCAGGGTGACCTTCCAGCGCATTCTGACCTATACCTTGAATTCCGTCACAAAAAAGATTGTGCAGGTGCTCTTCCTGGCGGCGGGCCTGATCATGACCGGACACGCAATCCTGACCCCGATGTTGATGGTCATCATTATGATCACCGGCGACTTCCTGGGCATGTCCCTGACGACGGATAACGTGCGACCATCCCCTAAACCCAATGCATGGCGAGTCGGCAACCTGACCATCGCTGGCGTTTTTATGGGTCTCTGCGAGTTGGTGTTTTGCATCTGCGTGCTGGCTATCGGTAAGTTCCGCCTGGGTCTCGGAATCGATACACTGAGAACTCTCGCCTTCGTGGTTATCGTGTTTGGCAATCAGGCAACCACCTACGTGAATCGAGCTCGTAAGCGTCTATGGTCAACCCGCCCAAGCATCTGGCTGGTGCTTTCGTCTGTGGTCGATCTGTCACTCGCCTCAACGCTGGCGATCTGCGGAATCGCCATGTTGCCTCTACCATTACTCGTTGTGGGCGGAACGCTCGTTGGGGCAGTTGTTTTTGCATTGATCGTGGATACCGCCAAAGCTCCTGTATTCAAGCGCCTCAAAATTGCATAAGGACGAGAATGCCTGGACCGGAAAATCGTGCTTCACACGGAGAGGCGCCAGCGACATTTGTGAGTCATCCCCGTAACGTCTGTGGCAGAGATACGACCGTCTCGGCTCACAGCCCGGATGCCTCCCAGGGGCTGGGGTTGTGCCAACCGCCTTCCGCTTGGATGACCGCATTGGCCTCTTTAGGTCCCCAGCTACCGCGCTTGTAGGGCTGTACCCGAGAGTGCTTCTTGAGAACCGGATCGACCACGGCCCAGGCGGCCTCAACCGCATCCTCACGGGTGAAGAGCGCGCCATCGCCGGCCATAGCCGCTCCCAATAGGCGTTCGTAGGGTAATTCTTCTCCTGAGCTCTCTTCGCAGAGATAGAGTTCCCGCTGTTCGCCGACGAACTCTTTGCCCGCGAGTTTGACGCGTGCGGCAAGGGCGATTGCCGCGCCAGGGGAGATTCGGAAGCGCAGGTAATTGGCGCGGCTGGTGGTTGGCGCCGAGTCGGCGAAAAGTTGCTGCGGAGGCGGTTTCAGCTCTACCAGGACTTCGGTCGCGGTATTGGCAAGGAATTTTCCGGAGCGCAGATACCACGGCACGCCCGCCCAGCGCCACGAGTCAATGAAGAGTCGCAAGGCACAGAACGTTTCTACGTCGGAATTCTTCGCCACATCGGGCTCTCTCCGGTATCCCGCATACTGGCCGCGCACCATGTCGGCGGATTCCAATGGCCGCATGGACTGGAACACCTTGGCCTTCTCTGCGTGCATGGCCCCGTAATCCCTGGTGGCCAGCGGTTCCATCGCGAGCAGCGCAACGATCTGGAAGAGGTGATTCTGGATCACGTCACGCAGACATCCGGCCGTTTCGTAGAAGGCGCCGCGGTCCCCGATGCCGAAATTCTCCGAGAGAGTGATCTGGACGCTGGCAACATAGTTACGGTTCCATATCGGCTCCAGAAACGAGTTGGCGAAGCGGAAATAGAGGATGTTCATGATCGCCTCTTTCCCGAGAAAGTGGTCGATGCGAAATATAGAGTCCTCAGGGAAGACGGTGTGAGCGACGCGGTTCAGCTCCCGCGCCGATTTAAGATCGCGTCCGAATGGTTTTTCGACGATGACTCGCGCATTGTCGGAGAGCTTGGCGGCACCGAGTCCTTGGATTACGGTCTCAAATAGCGAGGGCGGGATGGCGAGGTAGTGAGCCGGACGCCGGGAACTGCCCATCGCCGCTTTTATCGCCGCGAACGTGCCTGGATCCTTGTAATCCCCACTCACGTATCGGAACAGGGATAGAAGATGCTTTAGCGCACGTTCGTTATCGATCCCGCCGGATCGCTTTATGCTGTCGGTCACGCGTTTGTGTAGGCGCACAAGACTCCACTTAGGAAAAGCGACGCCTATGACCGGAACAGTAAGCGTGCCTCGTTTCACCATTGCATAGAGCGCCGGGAAGATCATCTTGTGTGCGAGATCACCCGTGACACCGAAGAGTACCAGTGCATCGGAACGGGAGGCAGTCATCAGGCTACTTTCCTCGTGTCGGCACCTTTCTCCTCATGACCGCCGAACTGGTAACGGAGAGCAGACAATAGCTTGTCGGCGAAGTCGCACTCGCCGCGCGAACTGAAGCGTTCGTACAATGCAGCACTGAGGACAGGAGCCGGAACCGACTCGTCGATGGCCGCAGCGATAGTCCAGCGCCCCTCTCCTGAGTCCGACACTCGACCGGCGAACTTCGACAGGTCCGGACTATCGAGGAGCGCCATCGCCGTCAGATCCAGTAGCCAAGAAGCGATGACACTGCCACGTCGCCAGACTTCGGCAATGTCAGCAAGATTCAGGTCGTACGGGTAGTACTCAGGGTTGCGCAACGGTGTCGTTTCAGCATCGACGGTCCGACCGTTTTTTCCGGCATTGGCATGACGAAGGATGTTCAATCCCTCCGCGTAGGAGGCCATAATGCCGTATTCGATGCCGTTGTGGACCATCTTTACGAAGTGGCCAGCGCCGCTCGGACCACAGTGCAGGTAGCCGTGCTCAGCAGTCCCGCCAAGCTTTTCCCGACCCGGCGTGCGGGGTGCCTCCTCGACACTTGGGGCCAGGGCAACGAAAACTGGCTCGATACGCTGGACGACGGTTTCATCACCGCCGATCATCAGGCAATAGCCTCGCTCTGCCCCCCAGACCCCGCCGCTGGTCCCAACGTCCACATAGTGAATTCCCTTCGGTTTCAATTCGGCTGCGCGGCGAATGTCATCATGGTAGTAGGAGTTGCCGCCGTCGATCACTACGTCGTCACGTTGTAGGAGTGGAATAAGGGTATTCAACGTCGGATCAACCGCTGCCGCCGGGACCATCATCCAGATGGCGCGGGGCTTCTTCAAATTGTTCGCGAAGTCTTCGAGCGACGAAGTCCCAACCGCTCCATCTTTGGCGAGCGCCTGCACTGCGTCCGAATGGAGATCGTAAACGACGCACTCGTGTCCGGCGCGCATGAGACGCCTCACCATGTTAGTTCCCATCCGTCCAAGCCCGATCATGCCCAGTTCCACGCGGTTTTCCTTTCGCTCAAGAGCCAAAGCACTTCCTAAATGTAGGAGTTCAGATGAGGCCTAGTCAGACGATCGAGGTCGCAATCGTTCGTAAACTCCCTTCGGTTGGATCATTGCATTTCTCCACCAGGTTGCGCGCTCATCGGAAGATTTGCGGCAATCGATTACCCCAGCTGGCACCTCGGCTACCTCGATGTAAAAAGCGGAGCCTGGCTCCAGAATCGATCGGTTCTGATCCCTACTCGCTGGGTGCAGTCCTTTTCGTGGGCAGACTTCCGTGTCAATCTGCATCACACGAAGACAGGGATATAGGATTGGGCGGGGGCGCGAGACTCGGGACGATCGGTATTGCCGCAAACAGCACTGCGTCATGCTGGCCGCGGCTCGCAATCAACGTGAACGCGTCAGGAGCAAACACTCAGCGCGATCCCGATACGAGGCGTTTTCAGTTCACATCGAATCCGCTTGTTACTTCCGCCAGAGTTTTCAGGACGCTCGGAACAATCGATGAGCGATTGACGCGATACTGCGTCAGCCGCAGCGCCCTCCTGCAGTTCTGCTCCTCTCTCCGCATGCAAGTGAGTCGGTCTTGCTTGCACGTTTACGCTACAAGAACGGCCAACCTTTAGAGTGAGTTCCGAGCTTCATGAGCAACTAAGACACTTTGCGTATTAGCCTTCATTTGCGTTTGCCACATTCTCTACTGCTTCCTCCTCTTCTACTTCGTCGTATTCCTCTGCTGCTGCAGCATTATCGTCCAGCGTCTTTTCCATACCTTCTTCGACATCGACTGTCGGCCTAATCTGTTGACCGTTATTACCATCGCGAGTGGAATCGCCGCTCACTTGTTTACCGCTGCCGTCGAACATTGTTGCTCCTTTTCTCCGGACTCCTTGAGAGCTGATGTCCCCATCTATCCGATTCTGAGGTGCGCATTTGGTCACAGCGCTCCGTTTGCTACGCCGCCTGTGGAAGTTCAACGGCCGGTGCAGGCGTGGAGGCACTCTCCTTTTCCCTGTTCGCATGTTCCTGGCTCAGCTTCATGGTCAGCGCTGTAATTCCGGCAAGGTCACCCAGTTGCATCGAATCGATGGCTGAGCTGGGAACGAGGACGATTGTGGAGTTTTGTTTCAAGCCCTCGTAAAGCATGTTCATGGCTCTGAGGTGTAAAGCAACTGGGTTGTTGGCATAGGTCTTGGCTGCTTCGCCAAAGCTCTCCGCGACCTGACGCTCCGAGTCTCCCAGAATAACGCGGGCCTGACGTTCCCGATCGGCCTGGGCTTGCATCGACATCGCATTCTCTAAACCCGAAGGAATCAATACGTCCTTGACCTCCACCGAGATGACATTGATGCCCCATGGTTCGGTGCGCTCGTCGATGATCTTACGTAGCGAGTCGCTGATCTTGTCGCGGCCTTCGAGCATGTCGGAGAGCATGGTCTTGCCGATGACATCACGCAGAGCCGTTTGAGAGGCCCAGTTGATGGCGCTTTGGTAGTCAGCTACATCGAGGGCCGCCTTCTTGGGGTCGATAATCTTCCAGAACAACACCGCATCCACATCTACCGGTACAGTGTCTTTCGTGAGAGTCTTTTCTGCTTTGAAAGAGCTCGTAAGAACGCGAGTGTCGAGCCAGTAGGGGATGTTTTCAATCATCGGAATGATCAGAAATACTCCAGGTCCCTCGATCGAGCGGAACTTGCCTAACCGCAGGACAACCGCCCTGCTCCATTGATCCGCAACCTGAACAGCGGAGGAAAAAGCGAAGGCAAGGACAAACGCTATGCCAATGATCCATATGCCGGCGAAGATATTCGAGGCTCCATTCATGGCGTACGCGACTGCTACGCCAATGCCTAGAATTACTACGAATATCAAAAGTGAAAATGAGCTGATCTTCCTCATTGCAATACCCTCCGGTCGATCTTGCCGATATCGTTCTGGCAGAAATTTGCCCTTCATCTTTTCCCTCCAGGAGTTCAAGCGGCTTTGAGTGCCTTGCTCTTGGACGCGATGCATTCCAGCAGATCGTTCCATGACTTGACGAACGATTCCGCACCTTCTGCCTGAAGTTGTGCGCCCAAGGCGTCAACGTTAACGCCAGCCTTGGAGAAGTTGGTCAGCACCTCGTTGAAGTCGTCGTCACTCTCAGCCAACATTTCTCCTATCTCTCCATGGTCGCCGAAAGCCTTCAATGTCACCTCGGGCATCGTGTTTACGGTGAAGGGCGCTGCGAGAGCACGCACGTAAAGCGTGTCTGAGGCTTTAGGATCCTTGGTTCCAGTGCTAGCCCAGAGCAGGCGCTGGGAACAGCCACCTGCGTTGAGCATGCGCTGCCATCGCGGCGAGTTGAGTTCGATGCGGTAGCTCTCATAGACCTGGCCAGCGATGGCAATGCCGAGTTGATTGCGCAACGCTTCCGGCGCTTTCTCCTTTACCGCGACATCCCAGCGGCTGACAAAGAGCGAAGCCACGGAGCCAACCTCCGGATTCAATCCGGCAGCGATACGCCGCTCGATACCTCGCAGGTACGCCTCAGCGGCTGCTACGTACTGGTCGCGCGAGAATAACAGTGTTACGTTTACCGGCACGCCGGCAAAGATCGCTTCCTCGATGGCAGGGAGTCCTTCCTTGGTACCGGGAATCTTGATGAAGAGATTTGGACGCCCTGCGCGGGCGTGAAGAGACTTGGCTGCGGCCAGGGTGGCTGCAGTGTCGTGCGCCAGCAAGGGCGAGACCTCCAGGGACACCCAACCATCCACGCCGTTCGTCAGGTCGTGGATGGGCCGAAACAGATCGGCGGCTTGCTTGAGGTCCTCCAGCGCGAGTTCGAAGAACAGGGCTTCGCCCGACCTGCCCTCTTTGATCTTCTGGCGAATTGCGGCGTCGTAGTCGTTGCTATTCTTGATGGCGTGATCGAAGATCGTGGGATTCGAGGTGAGGCCCGTTACCGAGAGCGCCTGGATATACCGGGCAAGCGTCCCACTGGTGAGCAGACCCCGCGTGATGTTGTCGAGCCAGAGGCTCTGGCCGATGTTGTGAAGCTTTTCTGTCGCTCTCATCATTCCTCCCCTGCCATGGTTTGCGCTGCACCTTCCTGCTTCTCCAACGCCTGTACTTCTGCAAGACGGCGTTGGTGGCGTGGAGCGCCGCTGAAGTGAGCGGCTAGAAAAGTTCGGATCAGTTCCCAGGCCAGCGCTGAGCCGATTACTTTTCCTCCCAGACAGAAGACATTCATGTCATCATCTTCGACGCCCTGGTGGGCGGAGAAAACATCGTGGATAAGCCCTGCACGCACACCGGCAACTTTATTCGCAGCGATGGACGCACCCACGCCGCTGCCGCATAGCGCGATTCCACGCTCAACCTTCCCGGCAGCTACAGCCCTCGCCAATGGGATGATGAAATTAGGGTAGTCATCTGCGAGGTTTAATTGATGAGCGCCGAAGTCCACGACCTCGTATCCCGAGCTACGCAGCAACTCAGCAATCTGAGTTTTCAGGACGAAACCTCCATGGTCTGCGGCGATTCCGACGAGCATCATGGCTTCTTCTCCTTGGCCTGCCGCAACACGTTATGAACCTGCTTGCAGACATTCTCGACGGTAAAGCCATAGTGCTCCATTACCTCCGCTCCAGGAGCTGATGCTCCGAAGGTATCTACTCCGATGACGGCGATCTGTGGACCAACATACGATCTCCAGCCGAGGGACACGCCAGCCTCGATGACCAACACGGGCACCCCTGGGGGCACGACTGTGCCGCGATACTCGTCCGACTGCATCGAGAAAATGTTTGTACTCGGCATACTCACCACTCTCGCGTTGACGCTTTCACTCGCCAATTGCTTGCGACTTTTCAGTGCCAAATGCACCTCGGAGCCGGTTGCGATGAGAATGATGTCGGACCGAGCACCAGGCGAGTCCTCTAAAACATAACCGCCGAGTGGCACTCCCGTGGGTATCCCTGAGTAGTGGTTGAGATCGAGCACCGGAAGCCCCTGACGCGTCAGCACCAATGCGACCGGGCCTTTTCGCGCAATGGCGATTCGCCAAGCGGCGACGGTCTCGTTGGCATCGGCCGGTCGAATTACAACCATGCCCGGGATCGATCGCAACCCCAACAGCTGCTCAACAGGCTGGTGGGTCGGACCGTCCTCTCCCATGGCGATGCTGTCATGCGTGAAGACATAGATCACTGGCAGAGAATTCATTGCTGCCAGTCGCATTGGTGGGCGCATGTAATCACTGAAGACCAGAAAGGTTCCCCCATAGGGGATGAGCCCCCCATGCAATGCCATGCCGTTCAGAATGGCGCCCATGGCATTTTCCCGGATGCCGAAGTGCATGTTGCGTCCCGCCCGGTTCTCCGGCTCAAAGTTCCCAGCGCCGTCTATGGTGGTATGAGTGCTGGGAGCGAGATCGGCCGAGCCTCCCATCAATTCGGGCAACTGAGAACCAAGAACCGCAATTGTCTTTCCTGAAGCGACGCGGGTTGCCAGCGGACCGTCCGCTGAGGTGAATATTGGCAGATTGCCGTCCCACCCTTTCGGGAGCTGCCTGTGTATGACTCGTTGAAACTCTGCGGCCAGATCGGGGTGTTCTTTCGCAAAGCTCTCGAAACGTAACTCCCAGTCCGCCTGCGCATCACTTCCTCTCGTAACCGCTTTCCGAAAATGCTCCAGGGCTTCCTCTGGAATATGGAAGGTCGGGGTCAGCGGCCAGCCCAGCGCTTCTTTAGTCAGGCATACCTCCTCCAAACCGAGCGGCTCTCCATGGGCCGCTGCCGTGTCTTGCTTATGAGGACTGCCATAGCCGATGTGGGTACGTACAAGAATCAAGGAGGGTCTGCCCGTCTCTTCCCGGGCAGTTTTCAACGCGCGTTCAATTTCGTCGACGTCGTTTCCCTGTCCGATCCGCTGCACGTGCCAGCCGAAAGCGGCGAAGCGGGCTGAACGATCCTCCGTAAAGGCCAGTTTCGTGCTGCCTTCAATGGTTATGTGGTTATTGGCATAGAGGACTATGAGTTTTCCCAGATGCAGGTGACCAGCATCGGATCCGGCCTCGGAAGAAATCCCTTCCTCCAAGTCGCCATCGCTGGCTAAGACGTAAGTGAAGTGATCAACAATCTGGTGGCCCGGTCGATTGAAGCGCGCTGCGAGCGCCACTTCGGTGATCGCCATGCCGACAGCGTTGGACAGCCCCTGCCCCAACGGACCGGTAGTAGCTTCGACGCCTGGGGTCTTGCCGTATTCCGGATGTCCTGGAGTTCGGCTACCCCATTGGCGGAATCTCTCCAGTTCTTCCAGCGGTAAATCAAAACCAGTGACATGAAGCAGAGCGTATAACAGCGCGCATCCATGTCCGGCTGAGAGAACAAATCGGTCCCGGTCAGGCCAGAGGGGATCCCTCGGGTTGAATTTGAGCAGGCGATCCCAGAGTGCATAAGCCATGGCCGCTGAGCCCAAGGGAAGCCCCGGATGGCCGGAGTTGGCCTTTTGCACCATGTCCACGGCCAAAAAGCGGAGTGTGTTGACACACAACTCATCCAATGCGGGTAGAGCGACCGTAGAACGTGTCGCGAGTGTCATGATTCCCTCTTCGATTCCTCTGTGGCGAGACTTGTAAATGGGGCTAAACGGCCTAGTGCTCGCCCATGCAGTCGGGGTGGGGGCATTCGCAAGCAAGCTGTGGCCTGTCTTTTGCTACCGCGCAGCTATCGCTGCAAAATTCTTTGCCATCCGCAGGCACACAGCTGCAGTCGGGGTTCGCGCACTTAACCTTCGCGTTCATAGAAGCTCCTTCTTTCAAAGTATTGAGGGCTCGTCAGTATTGGATACATCCCTCTGATGAGCGTCACACCAGTTGCAAGTACGATCTGTTTCATTTTGCTCATGGCTAGCAAATATAGGAGAGCTCAATTCAGTGGCGTTGCACCTTATGAACCCAAATGAATCTTATGCAGCTCTTACAAGGCGTCTTGCAGCATCACAATCCATAACCGACAGGATTTTGTGAGCAAGACTGAACAGTTTTCAATCCCTTGCAGGCTGATACTTTTACTTCTGCAACGGTCGCGGAAATGCTGAAAAGACTGGACTCATCTCCGGACGGCCTCAGCCAAGCCGAAGCGCAGAAGCGTCTGGCGCAATATGGTCAGAATAAGATCAAGGAACAAAAGGATATCGGAGGAGAAATTTGTTATACGAACTCAAGGCATTGATCGGGTCTCCCGTCATCGCGACCGATGGCGAGACGGGAAGCGTCCGCACTTTTCTCTTCGATGATCAGTCCTGGAAGGTTTCCTGCCTGGTGGTGGATGTGGGAGGCTGGCTTAAACGGCGCGATGTCGTTCTTCCCGTTGCTGCGCTCGAACAGCCCAACTGGGCAAACAAAACCTGTTGCGCTCGTCTGACTAGGAAGCAACTCCACGACAGCCCTGTCTTGGATACCGAGAAGCCAGTCTCACGTCAGCAGGAAATTGCCATGCGTGAATACTGGGGCCCGCTGGCATGCTGGGTGAACGACGAGATCTTCCTCTCATCCATTCCAGCTGGAGCGAAGTACCCGGTACATACCGTAGAGGACTCTCATCTGCGCAGCACCGCAGATATGCTGGGTTACGAGGTGTCGGCCACGGATGGCGCCGTTGGAATCCTTGAGGGCTTTGTCATGGACGAGGCCAGCTGGCACCTCGGCTACCTCGATGTGAAAAGTGGAGACTGGCTTCAGAATCGATCGGTTCTGGTCCCCACTCGTTGGGTGCAGTCCGTTTCGTGGGCAGACTTCCGTGTCAATCTGCATCACACGAAGACAGGGATATAGTGAGTCACGTTTATTTTCGATCCCGAATATCTGCCCGCGTTAAACCTTTGCTCCCACTGGGTCGGCGACTGCCTCCGCAGGCAAGAACTCCGGCACGTCAAGGCGTGCCACCCCAATCCGGTTGTCAGCCATCCCGTAATAGACATCGAAGCGATCTGGCAAGCCGAGGTCGTCACGCCGGTCGATGCCTGTGGGGAACACGACGTTGGCGACGGTCCCATGACGCTCTTGCGGTAGCGAGGGCGTCAACACAGGCTCCGCAGATCGATAGCGGATTACTTGCGGGTGCTCCTTCGAGAGCACCATCGCCCCAGCCGAGTAGCACAATGGATGTGCCTCGTTGCTTGGCCCCTCTATTTCGCTGACGCCGTGGTAAATGATCAACCAGCCATGCCGACTTAGAATGGGCGGAGTGCCGCCGCCGATCTTGAGCCTCTCCCAAGACTCTACCGGAGTGGCCAGGCGATAGTGTGAGTTAAACAGGCCTGCATGATACGGTGCGGGGCCTTCCAATCCCATTGGGCAGTAAGAAATCCAGATGCTTTCGTGATCGAGATCCACCAGCCGCGACGCGGACTGGCAGGCAGTCTCCTCCGGTCGTGTGCCAGGAAAAAGGGGGCGATGAAGCATGGCCATCTGCATCTTTCCACAGTGATTGGGAACGGCCACCGGGAAGATGCTGGCATCCTTGTCATCCACATGGACGAAATCGATGCCGTCATACGAAGCGAAAGTTGCGAGACCCAGTCGCTCCCAATGAAGCAAGTCCTTCGAACTGGCCAGTGCGATCCGCGGGCCGTTGGCCGAAAACGCTGCGTAGGTCATGATGTATCGCTGGAGCGGTTCCACGAACGTAATGCGAGGATCCTCGCAGCCTCCTTCTCCGTTGGGCCGCAGCTCATAATCGGTTTCCGGTTCCAGTGCGATGCCTAGACGCTCGACGGCTGCCGGATCGCCCGCTTCATTGAACCGCACCCGCGCTATGCCAATGCGCGAGTAATTTCCCCGCGCGACGAGTCGTGGAAAGAGGTAGAGCTCACCATCTGGCCCACGCGCCGCAGCCGGATTCAGGACACCCTCGATCTCATGAGGATTACCCGGCTCCGGCTCCATCAACATTCCCAGACGCTGCAACTCAAACCCACTCATCGAATTCCCTTGAATAGTCACGCCGCCTGATCGCAATCTGCCAAGCAAGCAATGATTGCTTCTATAACCCGCTTCGTCTCTTCGGGTCCTTTAACCGGGATTGAATCCACACCTGCTTTTTCGGCAGGATAGTCATTCCCTCCCACGAACAAGGAATCGCCGATGTAAATCATCTCTTGCAATGAAACGCGCAGAATCTCTTGCAGTTTTCTAATGCCGTAGGCTTTATCGATGCCAGGCTTGGTAATGTCAATCGATGTCGAGCCCCCGATTCGGACCGAGAACTGGGGAATATATTTGTCCAGAACGGTCTTGATCTGCTTCCGCTTGGCGTAATCGGGATCCCATTTTTCTTTTTCTACCAAGGGGGCCTGCTGGCCTAACGCTGAAAATGTGATCTGGCTTCCACGGTCTTCGACTACTTCTCCCCAGACCCTTGCGACTTTGTAACCAGCCTCTGCAAGCGACGCCTTGAGAGATCTCAGTATTTTCTCCCGCTCATCGGAAGTGAAATCTTCCTCATACAGCTTTTTCCACTCCCCTGAATATTGGTAGAACTTTGTTCCACAGGTGGGAAGCAGGGATAGATCCTTCAGGCGTTCGTCATGTGGAAGTTTGGAAACCACTTGTTTTTCAAACTGCGGCCAATCGCCTCCTGAAATCACGGCAACTTTGACGATCCCGAGAAGGTCGTGAAGCAGTCCCGACATTTCGCCATCAAGCGATGATTTGCTGTCGGCAAGGGTGCCGTCCAGATCAAACACAATCAGCTTTTTCACTACGTTTCCACCTCTGAAATCTTGGTCTCTCAATCCGGCAGGGCAATTTCCAGCAAGGTCACAGCACTGCTTGGCTGGAAAGCGCACGCTCCGATCACCGCTGGCAAAATGAATACGTCACCTTTTCCGACGGCATACCTGGCGCCGCCGTGCTCGATATGTCCTGTGCCCTTGATGCATACCAGCACGCGCGCCGCATCCGACGCACCGACGACAAATGCAAGTTTTCCGCGCAGTCGCCATAGCCGGAAGTGCTCGCAATCAATAAGTCTCTCGCGCTCCACCGGCATTGTTGATTCCAGCACCGGCACAACGGGACCGACCTCACCCTGCGCGAAATCAATACATGCGATGGCTTTATCGACTTGAAGTTTCCGCGGCTCTCCTGTCTTCGCATCGACATGATTCCAGTCGTACAAGCGAAACGTAACATCGCTATTTTGTTGAACCTCAAAGACCACGATATCGCCGCCCAATGAGTGAACCGTGCCTGCCTGCACGAACACTGCGTCCCCAAGCTTTGGGGTAAAGTACGCAAGGTGGTCCGACACGCTCCCGCTGACAAGCGACTGTCGCAGATTGGCGGCAGTCGTACCTGGCATCAGGCCAGCATAGATGCGGCTTTTTGTCTCGGCTTCCAGCACGACCCATGCTTCGGTCTTCGCAGTCTCGCCCGCTGGTAGCAGGTTGGCATTGGCGGAGGTGGGATGCACCTGGACTGACAGCATTTCCCGTGCATCGAGGAATTTCAGCAGCAACGGAAATCGCTGGAAGCGTCCTGCCAGTTTTCCCAGCAATTGCTCCGGAAACTGCTCTATCAATTGAGCAATGGTCCGCTCCTTCAGCGGTCCATCGGCAACCAGACTCGCATGGTCTGTGCGGTCACTGAGTATCCAAGCCTCCCCGATAGGGCCGCTCGGCAGGGGCGCTGTGAGCAGGTCGGCTAAACGCCGGCCACCCCATAGCCTGTATTGATAGATTGGTTCGAAGCGAAGAGGATACAGAACCGTTTGTGGCAAGGATTTGCCGTGATTCTCGCTGATCAACGGCATGGTTTCGTTGCCGGTTATTAGTGACTGCGCCATCGCACCCTCATCTCGCGTCGGCGCCTGTTAGCCACCGATTCCAATTCCCGACCATCCTAGCCACTGGTCCGCTTGCAGGCTGATCACAATTGACCACATTCCTCGTCACACTCGGTTTGATAGGAAGCAGTATTAAGTAGAAATATGCACGAAGAGATCAGGGGTAAGAAATACGCTGCGATCTATCCATCGATTGTGTTCAATAAAGCTCAGTTTCCCGAGGATCGAGGTGCCACAGTTCCAATTGAGACTTTAGATCAATGTCTGGAAAAACAAGGCAAGTCCCCAAGGAGAACTAGGAATGTCAGCAAATAATTCGGTTGTCGCAATCTATCACACTCACACAGGCGCGGAAGATGCGGTGAAGGAGCTTCAGCGTGGCGGAGTCGACATGCATAAGCTGTCGATCATCGGCAAGGGCGACCATTCAGATGAGCAGGTAGTGGGCTATTACAACGCCGGCGACCGCATGAAGTACTGGGGCAAAGTGGGCGCGTTCTGGGGAGGCTTTTGGGGACTATTGTTCGGCTCTGCTGTTTTCATGATTCCCGGCCTCGGCCCCATCTTGGCGGCAGGTCCGGTAGTGGCATGGATTGTGGCAGGGCTGGAAGGAGCCGTGGAATTGGGAGCTCTGGGTGCCTTGGGAGCTGGCCTTTATAGCATCGGAATTCCCAAGGACAGCATTGTCGAGTATGAAACCGCACTCAAGACAGACCAGTTCCTGCTAATTGTTCATGGGACTGCCGCAGAAGTGGGGGAGGCACGGGACATTATCAAAACCACGAATCCCGTCAAATTTTCGCTGCACTCTGGCGCAGGGGCAATTGCCGCTTAATGTTCCACGCAATCCGACGGCAAGGCTTGATCGAGGGGGCCTTGCCCGTTCCTATACACGGACTGCTGAGCTCTCTTAATCAAATCGGCAGGTAAAGGATTCAAGAGACAAATGATGAGCGACCAACTTCGCCTGGGCCATCCGGCTGGCAGGTTTCTACATGCGGAAGTCGAGGGTTTCGATTCTCTGGCAGAGCTCGCCCTGGATCTGCGCTGGTCGTGGAACCATGCCACTGACGGAGTGTGGCGCACGCTCGATCCGCGACTGTGGGAGCTCACTCATAACCCATGGGTTGTCCTTCAGACAGTGTCAAGGGAGCAGATCCAACAAGTGCTCGCCGATCCTGCATTCCGCAAGAACATTGATGCTCTCTTGCAGGCCAAGCGTCATGAGACGGAGACGGCGGCATGGTTTCAGCAAAAGCACCCGAAAGCACCCCTAACCTCCGTCGCGTATTTCAGCATGGAATTCATGTTGAGCGAAGCTCTGCCCATCTACTCGGGCGGGCTTGGTAATGTGGCTGGTGACCAACTCAAAGCCGCCAGCGATCTGGGGGTGCCGGTAATCGGTGTGGGACTGCTCTACCAGCAGGGATATTTTCGCCAGGTGATTGACAGAAATGGCGAGCAACAGGCTCTTTACCCATACAACGATCCAGGGCAGTTGCCGATCACACCATTGCGTCAACCAAATGGCGAGTGGCTGCGGTTGGAGATCGCATTGCCCGGATACTCCGTCTGGCTGCGGGCCTGGCAGGTCCAGATCGGCAGGGTGAAGCTCTACCTGCTCGACAGCAATGATGCAGCAAACTTTCCCGCTCATCGAGGAATTACCAGCGAGTTATATGGGGGAGGCCCGGAACTGCGTCTCAAGCAGGAACTGATGCTGGGAATCGGCGGTTGGCGACTACTCCGCGCGCTCGGAATTCAACCAGACGTTTGTCACCTCAATGAAGGACATGCGGCGTTTGCCGTGCTGGAGCGTGCCCGCGATTTCATGGAAGAGGCTGGGCAGCCCTTCGAGGTTGCACTCGCTGCGACACGGGTGGGGAATCTGTTTACCACCCACACGGCGGTGTCCGCGGGCTTTGACCGCTTTGCTCCAACGCTGATTGAACAGTACCTCGGGAATTATGCCAAACAGCGACTTGGCATTGAACTTCACGATTTGCTCGCCTTGGGTCGCCAAAATCCGGACAACTCGTCGGAAAGCTTCAATATGGCATACCTCGCAATTCGCGGCAGCGGAGGCGTCAATGGCGTGAGTCGTCTGCACGGTAAGGTCAGCCGCCATCTCTTTCTTCCTCTGTTTCCGCGATGGCCGGAGGACGAGGTCCCGGTCGGACACGTGACCAATGGAGTCCACATGCCCACCTGGGACTCGGCGCCGGCTGACGATCTTTGGACGGATAGTTGTGGGAAGCAGCGTTGGCTTGGCATGACAGACACTCTGCCGTCTGACATTCGCCATATTTCCGATGCCAAGCTCTGGCAATTTCGAACCGACAGTACCAAGGATCTGGTGGAGTACGCTCGCGGACGGTTGTCCCTGCAACTGGCTGCCTCGGGCGCGTCAGCCGAGGCGGTGGAGAGAGCGAAGCATCTCTTTGATCCCAACGTATTGACGCTCGGCTTTGCGCGACGCTTCGCGACCTATAAAAGACCAGACCTGCTTTTGCACGACCCACCACGGCTGCTTCGCCTGCTGACCAACCCGCAGCGTCCCGTACAACTCATCATCGCCGGGAAAGCACATCCAGAGGACAAAGCGGGACAGGCATTGATTCATGAATGGATCCAATTCATCCGCCAACCGGAAGCCAGGCCCCACATCGCCTTCCTGAGCGACTACGACATGCTATTGACCGAACACCTGGTGCAGGGAGTGGATGTCTGGATCAACACCCCACGTCGCCCCTGGGAGGCATGCGGGACAAGCGGTATGAAGGTGCTTGTAAACGGAGGCATCAACCTGTCTGAGTTGGATGGCTGGTGGGCGGAGGCATACACACCTGAGGTGGGGTGGGCACTGGGAGACGGCAAGGAACATGGCGACGATCCGGCCTGGGATGCTGCCGAAGCCGAAACCTTGTACGAACTTCTGGAACGGGAGGTGATTCCAGAGTTCTATGCTCGCGACACAAATGGAATCCCCACGGCATGGGTCAAGCGGATGCGAGAGAGCATGGCTCGCCTGACGCCCACATTTTCAGCCGACCGTGCGGTGCGAGAATACACCGAACAACATTACCTTCCTGCCTCAGTGGCCTACCGTGAGCGCGCGAAGAACAAAGGAGCCGCAGGCAAGCAGGTCATCGATTGGCGGCACGACTTGGAACAGAAATGGGCACAGGTGCGTTTCGGAGCGATGAGAGCGGAGACGAACGACGGACAGCACGTCTTTAAGGTTCAGCTATCTCTCGGGGATCTTGACCCAAATGCGGTTCGGGTTGAACTGTTTGCCAACGGAGCCGACCATGACCATGCTGCCTCCCATGAGATGAAACTCCTCTCTCAACCGGCTGACACGGTCAACGGCCACGTCTATTGCGTGAACCTTCCAGCTACGCGCCCAATCGCCGATTACACGGCGCGATTGATACCACACCGCGAAGGTGTGGCGATTCCGCTGGAAGTCGCGAATATCCTCTGGCAGCGGTGACTCTTCTATTTGGATGAAAGGACAAACATGGCTTCAAATGTCGCACCACTCATCGACCGATCGGCTTGGAAAGCGCTCCAAGGCCACTATGTAAAGGTGCGCGAGTTGTCTCTCCGCAAGCTCTTTGCCGATGACCCCGAGCGCGGGCAGCGAATGACAACCGAGGCTGTCGGGATCTTCTTTGACTACTCGAAGAACCTCATCACCGGTGAGACGCTCTCGCTCCTGCTGCAATTAGCAGAGGAGTCAGGCTTGAGGGCTCACATCGATGCCATGTTCCGGGGCGAGAAGATCAACGTCACGGAGAAGCGGGCCGTCCTGCACGTGGCTCTGCGTGCTCCCCAAAACCAGAGCATTACTGATGACGGCAACGACGTTGTGCCGGAAGTTCACTCCGTGTTGGACAAAATGGCCACTTTCTCTAATCGCCTGCGCGGCGGAGAGTGGAAGGGCCACACCGGTAAGGCCATCCGCAACGTCATCAATATAGGTATCGGCGGGTCAGACCTAGGCCCGGTAATGGCGTACGAGGCGTTGCGGCAATACAGCCAACGTAACCTGACCTTTCGCTTCGTCTCCAACGTCGACGGTACGGATTTCTTCGAAGCCACGCAGGATCTCGATGCCGAGGAGACGCTGTTCATCATCTCTTCAAAGACCTTTACAACGCTTGAAACGATGACCAATGCGCACACGGCCCGCGATTGGGCTCTCGCGAGTCTGAAGAGCCCTGCCGCTGTTGCCAAACATTTTGTTGCGGTATCGACCAATGCCGCCGAAGTGGCCAAATTCGGAATCGATACTGCGAATATGTTCGAGTTCTGGGATTGGGTCGGCGGGCGTTACTCGATGGACTCTGCGATCGGCCTCTCGACGATGATCGCCATTGGCCCTGAGAATTTCCGCGCCATGCTCAGCGGCTTTCACCAGATGGACGAGCATTTTCGAAGTGCTCCCTTCGCGGCCAATCTGCCCGTGCTCATGGGACTCCTGGGCCTTTGGTACAACAATTTCTTCGGTGCACAAACTGTGGCAGTCTTGCCGTACGAGCAGTATCTGAAGCGCTTCCCTGCTTATCTGCAACAGCTGACCATGGAAAGCAACGGCAAGCATGTCACGCTCGAAGGAAAAGAGGTTTGTTATCAAACCGGGCCAATCTACTGGGGAGAGCCGGGAACCAATGGTCAGCATTCTTTCTACCAGCTGATCCATCAGGGAACTAAGTTGATTCCTTGCGATTTCATTGCATTCGCGCGGCCGCTTCATCCTCTTGGGCGGCACCATGACCTGCTGTTGGCAAACGTGTGTGCACAGGCAGAGGCGCTGGCGTTTGGTAAGACATCGCAGGAGGTTGAAGCCGAGAACACACCCGCATGGCTGGTGCCACACCGGACCTTCGAGGGCAATCGTCCGTCCAACATGCTTCTCATGGAAGAGCTGACTCCGGAGGCACTCGGGAAACTCGTTGCTCTCTATGAACACTGTGTTTTCACTCAAGGTGCGATCTGGCAGATCGACTCATTCGATCAGTGGGGAGTGGAGCTGGGCAAGGTGCTCGCCGGACGCATCATCCCTGAACTCGAGGCAAAGGTCGAACCCCGACTCTCGCATGATAGCTCAACCAATAACCTGATTCGGCGCTTCCGGAATTACAGGAGCCCGTCCCATGGCTAATGCACTTTACTTGAACCAGGCACCCGTGAAAACGCCTCACCGCGAATTGCACAATTACATCTCGGAGATCTCAGAGCACGCTAACGTTCGGGCGGGATCTCCTCTGCCATTGGGAACGCAGGAAACTGGACGAGGTGTTAATTTCGCGCTTTTCAGCCGTCATGCTAGCCGCGTGCGACTAGAGTTATTCGATCATCCCGAAGACGCGGCGCCCGCTCGGACAATTGAGCTGAATTCAGCGTGCAACCGCACCGGCGATGTATGGCATGTGTGGGTGTCTGGCATTGGCCCTGGTCAACTCTATGCTTATCGGGTGGATGGCCCTTACGAACCCCACCGAGGACAGCGTTTCAATTTCAACAAGCTTCTCCTTGATCCCTTCGCGACCGCGATTTCACAGCGGCCACCGTGGGATTTCGCATCGGCCCGCGGATATGATCCGACCTCCACTGAACAAGACTTGTCTTTTTCAAAGCTGGACAACTCCACCTCGACGCCAAAGTGCATATTTGTGAACGATCCCTTCGAGTGGAATGGAGACCGTCCACTGCGGCATTCGTGGTCAGAGACCGTCATTTACGAGACCCATGTTCGCGGCTTTACCATCCACCCCAAATCGGGCGTGGATCATCCGGGAACCTACAGGGGCCTGATGGAAAAGATTCCCTATCTCAAAACCCTGGGAGTGACTGCTGTGGAACTGATGCCCGTCCAGGAGTTCAATGAAACTTCTGTCACGCGCAACAATCCCCGGACAAATCAACGGCTCACAAATTACTGGGGGTACGATCCCATAGTTTTCTGTGCACCCAAAGCTTCCTATAGCAGCTCGGGAGGTTTAGGCCAGCAAAAGCTCGAGTTCAAGGAAATGGTCCGGGCCTTTCATGGTGCCGGAATAGAAGTGATATTGGACGTGGTCTTCAACCACACGGCGGAGGGAAGCGAACTGGGGCCGACGCTCTGTTTTCGTGGGATGGATAACGCGATCTTCTACACCCTGGCAGGCGACAAACGGTACTACAAGAATTACACGGGAACCGGTAACACCATTAATGCAAACCATCCTGTGGTGCGGGACCACATTCTGGCCTCACTCCGCTATTGGATGGTGGAGATGCATGTAGATGGATTCCGATTTGATTTGGCGTCGGTACTCGGACGGGATGAACGCGGCAAGCTGTTAGCTAATGCTCCTCTTCTTGAAAGGATCGCCGAGGACCCCATCTTACGAGACGTGAAGCTCATTGCGGAGGCGTGGGACGCCGCCGGTGCGTATGAGGTGGGCAGTTTTTCAGAGCGTCGCTGGGCGGAATGGAACGGGCGCTACCGGGATGACGTCCGGCGCTTCTGGCGCGGCGATGACGGGATGCTGCCTTCGTTTGCGAGCCGCATCTGTGGCAGTGCCGACATCTATACCAAGTCTGGCAAAGGCCCCGAGGCCAGCATCAACTTCATCACCTGTCACGACGGCTTCACGCTGAATGACCTGGTGAGCTATCGCGATAAACACAATGACGCAAACGGAGAAGACAGCCACGACGGCAGCAATGCCAACTTCAGCGAGAACTGCGGCTACGAAGGCGAGACAACAGATGCCGGAATCGAAACCTCGCGGAAACGCCGGATTAAGAACTTCCTTCTGACTCTGCTTGTCTCACGCGGAGTGCCAATGCTGCTGGCTGGAGATGAATTCCGACGCACCCAAGGCGGTAACAACAACGCTTACTGTCAGGACAATGAAACGAGCTGGGTAGACTGGGCCAATCTCGAACAGCATCAGGAGATTCACCGGTTCGCCCACGGCATGCTCGCCTTTCGACGCGCACATCCGGTTCTGAGTCAGGAGCACTTCTACACGGACGACGAAATCAGATGGTTCAACCCACAACTGGGATCACCCAACTGGGCAGACCCAAAGTGCAAGCAGTTCGCCTGCCTCATCGATGGAAATGGAGAAGACTCTCTTTACCTGCTGTTCAACGCTGGCAGCGAAGAGGCCAGCTTTGGCTTGCCGCCGCTGCCGATGGGCTACCGCTGGTATCTCGCGGCAGACACCTCCCGCTCGGCACCACAAGACCTGCCCGCTGCAGGGGAAGAAACGTTCTTGGACAATTCAACAACCTACCTCGTAGCGTCCTTTTCAAGCGTGATCCTTCTGGCACGGAAGCAGAAGCCGGCACCGGGAAGGGGTACCGCATGAACGAACACTACTACGGGATGTTCCTCCATCCTGCCGCCCTGTCCAATCCTTCATTCGCGAGTACTCTCGCTGACGTAACAACGGAAACTCCGGGGCGACCATGAAACGCTCAACCGAAATTACGACGCTGTTCTTAGATGTCGGCGATGTACTGCTCAACGATGGATGGGATCATCATGCCCGCAGACGGGCAGCGAAAAACTTCAAGCTGCCGTGGGCTGAGATGGAGAAGCGGCACCTACTGACCTTCGAGACACATGAGGAAGGAAAGCTCACCTTTGAAGAATATCTGAATCGAGTGGTCTTTTACGAGAAGCGGACGTTCACCCGAGCTCAGTTTCGGCGCTTCATGTTCGCACAATCGAAAGCTTGCCCCGGAATGATCGAATTGGTCTCTCAGCTCAAGGAGCGGTACAGGCTCAAGATCGCGGTGGTCAGCAACGAATCACGCGAAGTGAATGCGTATCGGATTCGCAAGTTTAAGCTTGACGGGTTTGTGGATTCCTTCATTTCTTCCTGCTTCGTTCACATTCGCAAGCCCGATGCTGACATCTTTGGACTCGCGCTGGATATCTCCCAGGCGCAAGCCCGGCAGGTCCTCTACATCGAAAACACACCAATGTTCGTTCAGGTCGCGGAAGGTTTGGGGATTCAGAGCATTCTCCATACTGATTACACGTCCACTTGCGCGGAGCTGGCTTCGTTCGGATTGCGGAATGACTAAGGACTCTCCTATGAAACCAGCGAGTCCACGCATCCTGACCATCAATGGTGGTTCATCGAGCATCAAGTTCGCGCTCTTCGATGCGGGTGATTCGATGCGAAGGATTCTTGAGGGCAGTATCGAGCGGATCGGACTTCCTGAGGCCATCTTCCGGGTAAAAGGCACGGATCAGGCAGACAATTTTGCGCGGACTGTGTCGGCGTCAAATCACACGTTGGCGGTAGGCATCCTGATGGATTGGATCGAGCAACGCATCGGGCATACCGCATTGTCCGCCGTCGGACATCGCGTCCTGCAAGGCGGAGCGAAGTATTACAAACCGCAACGAATCACATCGGAAATAGTTGCAGAGTTGCGTCAGCTCTCTCCATTCGATCCTGACCATATGCCTGAGGAGATTCTACTGACCGAGGCCTTTCATCACCGGTTTCCTGATCTTCCCCAGATCGCGTGCTTCGACACGGCTTTTCACCATGATCTACCGCGCGTGGCACAGATCCTGCCAATCCCGCGCCGTTTTGAAGCTGCGGGAGTGCGGCGTTATGGGTTTCACGGATTGTCGTATGAATTTCTGATGGGAGAGCTGGCCCGCGTGGCCGGAACAGAAGCGGCACAAGGCCGTGTCATCCTTGCGCACCTTGGCAATGGCGCCAGCCTGGCGGCGGTGCTTCACGGAAAGTCCATAGACACGAGCATGAGTTTTACTCCTACCGCCGGAATCCCCATGAGCACCCGGTCAGGCGATCTCGATCCCGGACTGGTCTGGTATCTGTCACGCGCCGAGAAGATGAGCGCAAAGCAATATAACGAAATGGTCAATCTCAAATCTGGACTTCTCGGCGTTTCGGAAATCAGTTCCGACATGCGAGATTTACTCGAGCAAGAATCGCACGATGTGCGGGCTGCAGAAGCCGTGTCGCTCTTTTGCTACCAAGTGAAAAAGTGGATTGGTTCGTTCGCTGCCGCATTGGGTGGACTTGACACGCTCGTCTTCGCCGGTGGCATAGGAGAGAACGCGTCTCCAGTCCGTGCCCGGATTTGCGAAGGACTTGGATTTCTTGGAATCGAACTTGAAGCTAAATCAAATGCGGCGAATGAATGCGTGATCTCATCGGCGGCCAGCCGGGTAGCGGTCCGTATGATACGCACGGATGAAGAACTCATGATTGCTAAAACGGTTTGCCGGGTTCTCGGGCTTGGCTGCGAAAAGGGGAATTGAACGTATGAAAACCAACACTCTCACTCCGGAACTCCTCCACAAGACACCCGAAGCAGTGAACAAGAAAGAGTCAATCGTGAAAGCCAACACACTCAGTCCAGAGCTGCTCAACAAGATGAATGCCTACTGGCGCGCCGCCAACTATCTGTCGGTGGGCCAGATTTATCTCTACGACAATCCGCTACTGAAGGAACCGCTGAAACTGTCGCACGTGAAGCCGATCGTGGTTGGACACTGGGGCACGACGCCGGGACAGAACTTCATCTACGTGCACCTGAACCGGGTCATAAAGAAGTATGACCTGGATATGTTTTACATCGCAGGACCAGGGCACGGCGGCCCGGCGCTTGTTGGCAATGTTTATCTCGAGGGAACCTACAGCGAGATATATCCGAACGTCAGCCAGGACGAAGCCGGATTGAAAGAGCTCTTCAAGCAATTCTCATTTCCCGGCGGGATTTCCAGCCATGTTGCCCCGACGACGCCAGGTTCGATTCACGAAGGTGGAGAACTTGGATACTCGCTCAGCCACGCCTTTGGCGCCGCATTCGACAATCCCGATCTCATCGTCGCTTGCATCATCGGTGATGGTGAAGCGGAAACTGCTTCCTTGGCGACCTCATGGCAGTCCAATAAATTTCTCGACCCGATTACCGACGGAGCCGTGCTGCCGATCCTGCACCTCAATGGATACAAAATCAGCAATCCAACCGTCCTTGCCCGGATAGAGCCTGAAGAATTGGAGCAGTTTCTGCGAGGCTGCGGCTGGACGCCTTACTTTGTGGAAGGCGATGAACCGGACAAGATGCATGAACTGATGGCCGCCACCTTGGAAACGGCCATCGAGGACATCCGGAAATTCCAAAGCAACGCGCGAGACAAGAACGACGCTACCCGGCCGCGCTGGCCGATGATCGTCCTCCGGTCGCCCAAGGGCTGGACGGGACCAAAGGTCGTCGACGGCCTGCAAATCGAGGGCACTTTCCGATCGCACCAAGTGCCGCTGCTGGTGGATAACGAGCATCCGGATCATATTAAGCAGCTTGAAAGCTGGATGAAAAGCTACAGGGCTGAGGAACTGTTCGATACGAATGGGCGGCTCATACCGGAATTGGCCGAACTGGCTCCGAAGGGCGACCGCCGGATGGGTGCTAATCCACACGCCAACGGCGGTATTCTGCTGCACGACCTGCGTATGCCGGATTTCCACGTCCATGCGGTGGACGTGCCATCACCCGGCGCGGTGAACGGTCAGGATACGCTGGTGTTGGGTACGTTCCTGCGTGATGTGGCCAAACTGAATCAGGAGCAGCGCAATTTCCGTATCTTCGGTCCCGATGAGACAGTCTCGAATCTGCTGGGCGCGGTTTTTGAGGTCACCAACCGGCAGTGGGACGCGCGTGAAGTAAAGAACGATGAATTTCTCGCGCCCGCTGGCCGGGTACTGGACTCGATGCTCAGCGAGAACCAGTGCGAGGGTTGGTTGGAAGGATATCTTCTGACCGGACGGCACGGCCTCTTCAACAGTTATGAAGCCTTCATTCGAATCGTCGATTCGATGTTCAGCCAGCATGCCAAATGGCTGAAGGTATGCCGAGAGCTGCCGTGGCGCAGGCAGATCTCGTCGCTGAATTATCTGCTGGCCTCTCATGTCTGGCAGCAGGACCACAATGGATTTACACACCAGGATCCAGGGTTCCTCGACCACGTTATCAACAAGAAGGCTGATATCGTGCGCGTCTACCTTCCGCCCGACGCCAACTGCCTGTTGTCGGTTTTTGATCACTGCTTGAGAAGCCGAAATTACGTCAATGTGGTGGTTGCAGGCAAGCACGCCCTCCCACAATGGCTAGCCATGGATGCTGCGGTGGTGCATTGCACAGAGGGAATTGGCATCTGGCAGTGGGCCAGCAATGACCAGGACGCCGAACCGGACGTGGTGATGGCCTGCTGCGGAGACACACCAACCCTGGAGATACTGGCCGCTGTTTCCATCCTTCGCAAGAATCTACCCGATCTGAAAATCCGGGTGATTAATGTTGTCGATCTCATGAAGTTGCAGCCCAGCACGGAACATCCACACGGACTGACCGAGAAGGATTACGACTCGCTCTTCACGAAAGACAAGCACATCATATTTGGCTTTCACGGGTACCCCTGGCTGATCCACCGGCTGACCTATAGCCGAACCAACCACAATCTACACGTGCGGGGATACAAGGAAGAGGGCACGATCACCACACCCTTTGACATGAGGGTGCAGAACGATCTGGATCGCTTCCACCTGGTGCAGGATGTCGTCGATCGCCTGCCGCATCTAGGCTCCAAGGGCGCCTACCTGAAGCAGCAGATGCAGGACAAACTCATTGAGCACAAGCAGTACATCGACAAACACGGCGAAGACATGCCGGAGATCCGGAACTGGAAGTGGGGCAACACCAAGTGAATACGCCATTGCTTATCAATACTGCACGGATGATGGTCGCCAACGGCAAAGGACTGCTGGCGATGGATGAAAGTAACCCAACCTGTAACAAGAGATTTGGCCAGTGGGGGATTCCCCAGAACGAGGAAACCCGGCGCGCTTATCGGGAGCTGATTGTGACCACGCCCGGTCTGGGTCAGTCGATCAGCGGCGCGATCCTTTACGACGAAACAATCCGGCAGAAGAAGAAGGATGGCACCCTCATCGTTAAATCCCTCATCGATGCACAAATCATTCCTGGCATAAAAGTGGACACCGGTGCAAAGGACATGGCCGGCCATGCCGGAGAGAAAGTAACCGAAGGCCTGGACGGACTGCGCGACCGCTTGGCTGAATATTTTCAGATGGGTGCTCGTTTTGCCAAGTGGCGCGCAGTGATAGCCCTCGGCGATGGTATTCCCAGCCGTGGCTGCATTGAGGCCAACGCGAACGCGCTGGCCCGCTATGCCGCCTTATGTCAGGAAGCCGGACTGGTTCCGGTGATCGAA
>Ga0255351_1000030_pt1 | contig 67191 bp, 52 predicted proteins | sample HBST25r2metaG_FD_186024 | JGI IMG/M metagenome (GOLD analysis project Ga0255351, IMG submission 186024) | Peat soil microbial communities from Stordalen Mire, Sweden - H.B.S.T-25.r2 | ecosystem: Environmental > Terrestrial > Soil > Wetlands > Peat | place: Sweden: Norrbotten County, Stordalen... | reverse complement strand
CGGCGTTCTTTGAAGCCACACGGCGCGACTACTACGAGGGATTGCGCGGGGTGAGTGAGCGCGGAGCGTGGAATGACTGGCTGGAATACTTTCTCCTCGGCGTCGCCCGCACCTCACAGGACGCTCTCAGCAGGGCGACTCGCATCAACGTGATTCTTGCCCAATGGCAACGGCAGGTAGCTGGTGAGTCAACCAACACTCCGCTGCGAATTGTCGATCTACTGGCGGCCAATCCGTTCATCTCCGCCACGGGCATTGCCGGCGAACTGGGCGTTGCCTTCACGACCGCACAGCGCGCAATCGAGCGGTTGGAGCGTATCGGAATTGTGAAGCAAGCAACAGAGGCCAAGCGCGACCGCGTCTATTGTGCGCAAGCATTGCTCGACATTCTCGAAGAACCGGCAACCTCTCTCGGATGAGGCTCGACTTCTCACCGGTACAAAGTAATCTCACGCGGGCATCTTGCAGGGTTTGACGCCCACATGAGCGTAGACGGCCTCGATAGTCTCGATGTGTTCGAAGTGGCTCTACGACTTCCTGATCCCGCAACGCGTTTGCTCATGCAACCGAGGCCTCTCCTGTTGAGGAGAGGCCTCGGTTGCCATCAGTGGGTATGGGGGAAGGGCTTAATTGACCGTGAACGAGAAAGTTGCCGTGTTATGCACGAGGCTCGATCCCGATCCGGATGTGCCGGTCACGGTGACGGTGGATGTGACGGGTTTTGTAGTTCCAGTAGTTGTTGTTGTGGATGTGGAAGATCTGCCGCAGCCGGTGAACAGGCTCAGCCCCATGACGCTCACCGCCAGCAGAAGCAGAAGTTGAATGCGACGCCGCTTCTTCCAGCCGATGAGGCAGAATGCAGCGGCCAGCGCCGATGCGGGCAGGAGCGGGCTGGAGTTGGGGTGGACCGATGCTGTTGTCGCCGCAGTGGTGACAGTCAGCTTTGTGGTTGAGGCGGCTGTGCCGGAGGGCGTGACTGTTGCCGGAGAGAAGCTGCACGACGCGCCTGTTGGCAACCCGGAGCAGGTGAATGAAACCGCGGAGGCAAAGCCATTCTGCGGCGTTACAGAAACCGTGACAGAACCACTTTGTCCGCCTGTGACGGTGAGTGTGGCGGGAGTGACCCCGAGGGTGAAGTCTGGCGATCCGGCAGGAAGGATGGTGTAAGCCGCCGAAGTGATCGCGCTGTTACTGTAGCCATCGCCCAGATCCAAGGCGATAGCCTGAATAGTTTGGGTGGACGAGACTGTGATTGCGCCCGTGTAGGCCGTGGAGCTGGCTGTGGGCGTTGAGCCGTCGGTGGTGTAGTAGATGGTTGCTTTGGTGATCGAATCGGAGATGGTGACCGATTGCGCCGACGTGTACGTGCCGGCCGCCGGCGAGAAGGTCGGCGTGGGGACCGCACCGGCCAGATTGATGGTATACGTGGCCGAGGCAACTCCGCTGTTGGCGTCTCCGGTCGCTATAGCGATGGCCTTGAGGGTCTCGGTTGACGAAACTGTGATGGTGCCTGTGTAGGCTGTGGAACTGGCCGTAGGCGTTGATCCGTCGGTGGTGTAGTGGATTACCGCTCCTGTGGTCGAGTCGGAGATCGTGACCGATTGAGCCGCTGTATAGGTGCCGGTCGCTAACGAGAAGGTTGGCGTGGTGGCGGCACCGGGCAGATTGATGGTGTACGTGGCCGAAGCGACGGCGCTGCTGCTGTAGCCGTCGCCCAGATCCAAGGCAATGGCCTGGATGGTTTCAGTGAACGAGACGTTGATGGCGCTCGTGTATGCCGTGGAGCTGGCCGTCGGTGTAGATCCATCGGTGGTGTAGTAGATCGCCGCTCTGGTGATCGAGTCGGAGATGGTAACCGATTGCGCGGAAGTGTAGGTGTCGGTCGCCACCGAGAAGGTTGGAGTAGGTGTGGGCAGGTTGATGGTGTACGTGGCCGAGGCGATTGCGCTGTTGTTATAGCCAGGTGCGACGGCGATGGCCTTGAGGGTCATGGAGCCGGAACCATTGACTGGAATTTTCATGCCCGCTGTGTAGATAGGCGCGTTGGTTGTTGGTGTTGCGCCGCCGGTCGTCATATAGATCGTCGCGCCAGGAGTTGTGTCAGAGATCGTCACATACGGATACGACGTATACGTGCCACCCGGAACCGAGAAGGTTGGCGTGGCGGCTGTTGGCTGGTTGATGGTGTAGGTAGCAGAAACGTTCGTGCTGGCGTTATAGCCAGATGCGAGGACGACGGCTTGAATGGTTTGGCTGGTCTTCACCTGAATGGGACCACTGAATACAGTTGATTTCATGGTTGGCGATGATCCGTCTATGGTGTAGTAGATTACTGCACCAACGGTCGTGTCGGAGATGGTGACGGATTGCGCTGAGGTGTAGGTGCCGACTGCTGGCGAAAACGTAGGTGTGGCGGTGGTCTGGTTGATGTCGTAGTCAGCCGAGGCAATCGCGGTCGTGCTATAGCCGGTGGCTGCGGCGATGGCTTTGATGGTTTGGCTAGCCGCCACCTGAATGGAACCGGTGTACATGGGCGATTTGACGGTTGGCGTCGATCCGTCCGTGGTGTAGTAGATCTTCGATCCGGAGGCGGTGTCGGAGATGGTGACTGATTGTGCGGAGGTATATGTACCAGCGGCAGGCGAGAAGGTTGGTGCAGTAACTTGCGGCAGGATATTGGTCTCTGTTCCGCTCAAATTGATCGACTGCGAGCTTCCCTGAACATTCAGCGTATTGTCGGTTAGCGTTAGTGTTTCGCTGAGCGATTGTGAGGTACCGCTCGCGCTCGTCGCGACCGGCGAGAAGTCGATGCTCAGCGTGCAAGTTTCAGCGACTGCCAACGAGCTGCTCGGAGCACAATCGGTACTCACCCCGGCGGCCTCAGGAAAGTCGGCAGGATAGCTGATCGCTGAAATTGCCAGCGGCTCGTTGCCGATATTGCGCACTGTCGCTGTCCGAGCGCTGTCGGAGCTGGTTGCACCCTGTGCTGTGCTGGCGAAGTTCAGGTCCAGAGTGTCGCGCCATATCTTCACCACGCGGTTATTGCTGCCGTCCGCGACGTAGATATTCCCGGCGGGATCCACTGCCAGGCCGCCAGCGGAATCTATGCTGAGGCCGCTGATGCTCAGCATGGTCTGCGTGCCGTTGGGCGCAATCTCCATCAGCTTGCCTTGATAACCAAGCACATAGAGAGTCCCGGTTCCGTCCACCGCAATGCCCACGAGGATCGAAACTGCATTGACACTCAGTGTGGTGGTTGTGCCATCCGGCCTGACCTTCTCCACGCCGTTTTTGTCCAGGATGAAGACGTTCCCAGCGGGATCCACGGCTATGGCCTCGGGGTTGTTGATCGTCACGCCGCTGGTTGTCAATACGAATGCAGTGCCGTCCGGCTTCGCTACTACCACGGTGGAGTTGCCGTAATTGGCAATGTAAAGATTCCCCGCGGCGTCTGTTGCCAAGCCCTGTGGGTTGCTCAAGGTTATGCTGCCGGTGCTCACCTGACTCGAATTTCCGCTGCCGTCCGCCCACAGTTTAATCACGCCCGTGAAACCGTTGCTATTTTCTGCAAAGTAGAGATTTCCGGCGGCATCGACCGCCACGCCGGAAGCCAAACCGTATCCAGCTTATCGATCGTGAGGTTGTTGCCATCGGCGATGTAGACATTTCCCGCGTCGTCCACAACCACGGAAAAGGGACCGATCGAGGCGTTGGCCGCAGGCTCAGGCCTCGTGGAGGGAGGAGTCGAGCCGCCGCCGGCGATGACCACAATCTGATTGGTTGAGGGATTCAGCTTTTCAAGAAGCGTATTGCTGCTGTCGGCGATATAGACGTTTCCGGCGCTGTCTGTAGCCACGCCGTAAGGCTGATTCAGTTTGGCGCTGGTTGCCGACATCGGAGTTGTGCTGGGCACGGTCGAGCCGCCGCCGGCGATCACGGTGATGTTTCCGGCCACATCCAGCTTTTCAATCACGTTTGCGGCGGGATCGGCGATGTAGACATTTCCGGCGCTGTCTGTAGCCACGCTGGCTGAATCTTTCAGTTTTGCGCCGGTCCCCGGCCCAGCCGTCGTGCTGGGAACCGTTGTGCCGCCACCGGCGACTGCCAGGATCATCGACGGCACGGAGACATAGCCAGAGGTTGGAGCCTGTGCCTGTGCCTGCGCCTGCGGTGCAGCCAGAAGAAACACAAACAGCAGCAAGACCAGAGCCGACTGCCAAAAACCACGAGGCCGACTGGACGGGGAGAGCTGGCTTGCGGAAGCGAGTCTTTTCCAGTCGTATTCCGCCAGAATCCGGGTGGGCTGCGCCGCACACCGGGCAAAGCTGGCAGAAGCTGTTGGGTCGCCGGAGACATTCCCTGCCAAGATGTGGAGACTGGCAGATTGCGGCGAACTTGGAGGCGAAACAAGAAACAGACTGGGACGAAGACATAGAAATTGCACGGAAGAACTCCTTCTTGTGGGTTGTGAATTGCGGCGGATGATTCGGCAGACTGGCGTAATCGTGTTGTGACCGCGTGATTTGGTAATCAAAGATGTAGCGCCGACCTCCTGGTCGGCTTCTGTAGCGCGGACGTCCTCGTCCGCGCCTGCCCATGATTCATCACCAATTCAAGTGGTCTTGACACTAGCCGCGTCAAGCCAAGTTGATGGGTTGCGGCAGGATTCCCTGGTGAACTACCGTTGAAGCTGCCTGAAAGGATCGGAGGCTTCCCACAGCTTGCGAAACGTGTCGCTCTCGGCGATGCTACCCGCCGGGCACTGTGCAGGGGAATTCATCTCCTCACGTTGCAGAGCGCACAGGGCTGCTCGCAGCAAATCCTGGGCATTCTCGTAGCGTCCGCTATCAATTCTGGAGTGGACGCCCGACGCCATTTGACCAGGGAGCGAGGATCGTTTCCAACTGAACCAGGCCCAGGACCGCAATCAGATGCTGGTGCTTGAGCGACAACGGACCCAATTCTTCCTGAAGCCTTGGGAACAAAAAGCCTTGCATGATCCGCTGGAATTGATTGAGGAGGCCGGAAACGATAAGCTGCATAGAGTGGGGACACCTTCTTTTGGAGTTGGTCGTGATAACCCTATTCTAAAGTTGGCAATCCCCACCTCAAAATGCTTCTGCTACCTTAATTTTGCAAGAGGCTCGGCCAATGGCGAAATTACGATGCTGCTCGGAAGGTGGAGAGCCGGAGAACCGGCCGCCTTCGATGAACTGGTTCCTCTGGTCTATCCTCAACTGCGCCAGATCGCCGCGGCCTATGTGCAGCGTGAACTCAATCCAGATGTGGTTCAGGCGACGGTGCTGGTCCACGAGCTTTATCTGCGGCTGTTGAACCAAAAGAAGGCCGACTGGGAAGATCGCCGCCACTTCTTCATCTTCTGCGCCCGACTGATGCGCATGATGCTGATCGATCACGCCCGTGAGAATCAGATCAAGATGCGCGGTTGCAACTGCAACAGCGTTCCCCTCAACGAAGATCTGCTGTGGGTCAAGATCGACAGCCCAGAGCTATTGGACCTGAACCGGGCGCTCGATGAACTGGCCGAAATCGATGCCGACAAGATTAAATTGGTTGAATTGCGCTACTTTCTGGGCTGCACCGCCGAGGAGACATCGGAAGTGATGCAGGTCTCCAAAGCCACGGTAGATCGCGAGATGAAATTCATCAAAGGATGGCTCTTTCAGCGGATTCATCCCGGTGTGAATGCGGTTCACGACAGGATTTGATTCAAATTGCGCGCGAAATTCGCAATACAGGGTTCAAGGTAAAAGCTCAGGGGAGAGCTACATTTCTGTATGACCCAAACGAACGAGCGTTTTCTCCAAATAGAAGCGATTGTCTCCGAAGTCCTTGATGCTCGTATCGAACTCCGCGCGGATATCATCACAAATCGATGCGGCGCGGACTCCGCAATGGCGGATGAGGTGCGCTCTCTGGTGGATGCCTGTGAAGCGGAAGAGCGGATGATGGACTTCTGCCGACTGGAACCGCGCGCCAGCCGGGAAGATCACCCCGAGCGCAAGCAAGTTGGCCCTTATGAGATTGATCGCCTGCTGGGGCGCGGCGGCATGGGAGCCGTCTATCTGGCCCACCGCGCAGACGGCCACTTCGAGCAGAATGTTGCTATCAAATTGATCGACGTGCCCTTTGCGACCGAATTGTTACGGGAGCGATTCCGCCAGGAACGGCAGATCCTGGCGGGCTTGCAACATCCGTATATTGCCCGCCTGCTGGATGGAGGAGTGACCGCCGAGGGCGAACTTTATCTGGTGATGGAGTACGTGGATGGTGTGCCCATTCATCGCTTTTGCGAAGAGCGTCTCTCCCCGTCTCAGCGGATCGAGCTGTTTCTGCGCGTCTGCGAGGCCGTGCAGTTTGCCCATCAAAATTTTGTCGTTCACCGCGACCTGAAGCCGGATAACATTCTGGTGGCCGAAGACGGCACTCCGCGCCTGCTGGATTTTGGAACCGCCAAGCTGCTTTCCCCCTCCCTGGACAAACAGGATAGCCAACTGACGCGGGATGGCTGTCTCTCCTTCACTCCGCAGTACGCCAGCCCGGAGCAAGTGCAGGGCAATCCCATCACCACGGCCTCGGACACCTACTCGCTGGGCGTTCTTTTGTATCTTTTGCTGACCGGAACTTTGCCGTACGAACTCAAAGATCAGACCATGGGGCAGATGCTGAAAACGGTCTGCGAAGTTACGCCGCGCAGGCCCTTGGAGATCGATGGCAAACGCCTGGATGCCGATCTGGAAGCGATTCTACTAAAGGCTTTGCGCAAGGAACCGCAGGAGCGTTATCTCACCGCCGAGCGACTGGCCGACGATCTGCGCGCCTACCTCGATGGACTGCCGGTCGCCGCACGCCGTGGAACAATTCGCTATCGCTCCTGCAAATTTATTCGCCGCCACCGCTGGGGACTGGCCGCAACGGCCGTGTTGGTTGTTACTTTGTTCGCTGGCATCGCGGGTGTCGCTTGGCAATCCAAGGTTGCCAACCGGGAGCGGCGCGTGGCCGACGAAGAGCGTCGCAAAGCCGAGGCCCGCTCCGCCGACTTGCGTCAGTTGAGCAATAGCTTGCTGACCGAACTGGACACGGCTATCCAGCAGATTCCCGGCTCAACCGGCGCGCAGAAGCTGCTGGTTACGAGCGTTCTGAATCACCTGGATCGCATGGCTGCCGACGCCCACGGCGACCGTCAGACCCAGCTCGACCTGGCCGATGCCTACGTTCGTCTGGCTAGCCTGCAGGGAGCCACCTACGAACAGAATCTGGGCGATGTTCCCGGCGCGCTGGCCAGTATCAATAAAGCAATCGCCCTCTGCGAACCTTTTACCGGCCAAGGCTCCAAGGATCGGGATGCTATTCATGCGCTGGCTGCGGCGCAGTTGGCCCGCGTCCAGATTCTCTTCGGAACCGCGCCCATTCAAGAGACCATCGCCTCCACTCAGGCGGCGATTTCGAGCTATGACCGGCTGGCCGCATTCGCTAACCAGACGCCGGATGAGATCTTCGGTATGGCGTCAGGTTACAACCTTCTTGGCGATGAACTGGGCATGGTTTCCACTGAAAGTCTCAATGACCTTCCGGGAGCTCTGGCAGCATACCGAAGATACATCGGTCTGATGAACCAGGCGTTGCGTATCGATTCTGACCTGTTGCGAGCCAAGCAGGGGATCGCCAGGGGGCAGTTGAAGATCGGCGAAACCGAGGAAGAAATCGATCCCGTGCAGGCGCTCAAGGATCTCCAGTTGGGAACGGAACTTCTGGCTTCTTTGCCCCGCGAGAAACAAGGAGACCTGAAGATTGTTCGCCTGCGGGAAGACCTGCTGCAGGAAGAGGCGATTGATCTGGCACAATTGGGCGACTACGCGAAGGCAAATGCGCTAATGGCCGGAATTGACCAGCTTCATGAGAAACTTGTGGCGGCGGACCCGCACGATCTGCGCGCACTTCTCGACCGGGAAATTGATCTCAACGACTGGACTTCGATTCTTGAAATCGAGGCCGATCCGGCACTTGGCGCCACAGCCAGCGACCAACGGCAAATCCTCGCTGCTGCGGAGAAGCTATCGCTCCAGCAGATCGCCGTATTGGATACGATGTTGAAGCTGAACCGCTCACAGGAAGAGATGGAATCGGTGAGAGCTGACACTCAAGCTCTTCTCGGCTCCATTCAATTCAGGCTGCGTCATGAAGAGAACTCAGTAGAACTGGTGAAAAAAGGCTTGGCCGTCTTCAGGGTTTTGGTGAAGAAGAACTGGAACTCCCCATCAATTCTGATTGCCGCGGCGCATGATTTTTTGTCCGCCGAGCCGCGCTCTCTCAGAGATCCGCAGTTGGCCGTCTCCTGCGCCGAGCAGGCGGTCATTTTGACTCATCGCAAGTTGCCGTCCAACCTGCTGACCCTGGCCCAAGCCTATCGCGCCACGGGCCAAGCGGAGAAGAGCCGCGCGGCGGCGAAGGAGGGTCTGGCGCTGCTGCCAGCCACGCAACCGGGAAGCGCCAAGCCGCGCATTCGCAAGCTGCTGGAAATCCAGGCGCAGAATAGCCGCTGACTTCTGGCTCGCAATTCGATTACGCAATGCGTTTTGCGGGGGCAAGATCATCGGAGCGGATACGGCGGCGTGGACACGAGTCATTCAAGGCCATCCAAGAATGGCTGCACGGAAAGCGCAAACGGGACGGTTCAGCTAGAGGGATGGTGCGAGACGTGCAGTTTTTCACTGTAGCGCGCCTGGAGCGTAGAGCAGGAGCACTCACTGACAGGGAGTACTTTATAGCGCAGGCTTGGCAAGAGGGAAGATGTATGTTGTTCTTTCAATGCTTGTTGTGGATTTCAAGGCTACGTTTCCTCGAACCCTTGGGTTGGCTATGGATCGCTCGGAATATAGAATTGTCTTGTTCTATCTTCCCTCTTCGTCTAATATTTAGATGAAGGTAACGGCCGTGCAGATGATCCAGTTCAAACTCCGGGAAGCCAGTGCGATTCTGGGTGTCGCGCCCAAGGATCTTCAGAATCTGGTCCAGTTCGGCGTTCTTCAGCCGCAGCGGAAGGACCGTTTTTTCGTTTTCGATGCCGCACTTCTCCTTGAAGCGAAAGTGGCTTTCTACCTGAAGGAGTCGCTGGGAACTTCAGTGCCCCTTCTTGCGCGGTTCACCAAAGAAATTTTCAAGGACGCACAGAAATCAAAGACGGGGCTGTTTTCAAACGTCTCGATTCTTTCGCGTCCTGTTCGAGGGAACGAAGCGGTCAGGATCGAAATCCCGCTCCAAGCGTTGGCGGCAGAACTTGAAGCCCAGCTACCCCCGTCAGATTCTCAAGGCAAAGGGACCGGCACAAAAACCTCGAAGACTTGGAAGGCAGAGATCACCCGCACATTTGAGGCGGCGTCTGACGACCTGAAGGGCGTTACCGAGCGCGAAATACTGGATGAAATCAAACTCTATCGAGCGCAGCGAAAGAAGACACCGGAGATCACCGTCGTTGCTCAACTTCAAGAAAAATCGGCCTAGAGGCGTCGTCGATACTTCCATACTCGTAGCGAGCATCGCTACATTCCGGGACTCTGGGTCCGAGTCGCCAGTGCCGAGCGCCTGCGTCTTGCGGGATTGGATCGACAACGGCACGTTTACATGGCTCATCGACGAAGAGATCGTCGATGAATACAAGGCAATCCTTGCACGGCGCGGAGTGCGCCCCGGCCTCATTGGTGCGGTCATTAACCTGATTCGTTCCCAAGCGGAAGAAACGCCCAATACATCGGGAGTGCTATCTCGCCCGGTCCCGGCGATGAACCATTCTGTATGTGTGCGGAGACCGGCAACGCAGACTTTATCGTAACGCTCAATCCAAAAGACTTTCCCACAGCACAAGCTACGAGCGCACGTGATCGCTCCGAGCGATCCCATTCCGACAACGGCGCGCAAACGTCCCCGTACATCCTCATAAACATCTTGGTCCTTTCAGAATCGATTCCGCGCGTCTCCGTCTATCGGGCAGACTACAATACGGTTACCTGATCGTGAACGGGGACACGCTTTGTCGCATAACACTGAAAACTTTATCGCTCGTTGGCAACAGTCCTTGGCGGCGGAACGAGCGAACTATGCTCTGTTTCTCTCCGAACTCTGCGACTACTTGGAGATACCCCGCCCTGAGCCTACGCAGGCGGAGGAGAGCGCCAACTCCTACGTGATCGACAAGGCCGTTTACCTCCAAAATCTGGACGGCTCTACGACGCCGAACTACATCGATCTGTATAAGCGTCGCTGTTTTGTTCTGGAAGCAAAGCAGGGCAGCAATCCCTCGTCGGATGCCCTCGTTTGGACAAAGACTCTTGCGGTTGGATCTTCATCCATTCTTGCCATCATGCTGGTGCCTGTTTTGATGGTGCTGCTGATTCGCGGTAAGTTGCGGCCTGAGCGCGAGAATCCGGTTTCACAATTCACGCAAGCGCTTTATCTTCCTGTGCTTCGGTTTTGCCTTAAGCACCGGGCGCTGACAATCACACTCAATCTATTGTTTCTGATTGCAACCATTCCCATCTTCTTCAAACTCGGAAGTCAGTTTATGCCGCTGCTCGTTGAAGGTTCCGCTCTGTATATGCCAACCTCCCTCCCCGGCATTTCCATCGAGCAAGCGAAGACGGTCATGCAAAAGCAGGATGCTCTTCTGCGTGCATTTCCCGAGGTGGAGAGTGTTTTTGGCAGCGTCGGAAGATCAGACAGCGCGACGGACAACGCACCGCTTGATATGTTCGATACAACCATTATGACGAAGCCGAAAGAACAATGGAGGCGGGGCATGACATACGAAAAACTGATTCAAGAGATGGACGCAAGCGTACAGTTTCCGGGCATCTCCAACACATGGACAAGTCCGGTGGAATGCCGCCTCGACATGGAACTTACCGGCATCAAAACGCCGCTGGGCATCAAGGTGCAAGGGCCGAAGATCGATGAAATTGAACGCCTCGCCGGGCAGATTCAAAGCGTGCTGGCAACCATGCCGCAGCAGCGTTCCTCATTTGCAGAACGCATCTCCCAAGGCTTTTACGTAAACGTGGATGTGGATCGCGATGAAGCAGCGCGTTACGGGCTGAGTGTAGCCGATGTGCAGACCGCTGTTTCGTCGGGCATCGGAGGCCGTAATGTCGCGGAGAATATCGAAGGTTGAGAACGCTACCCAATCAACGTGCGCTATGAGCAAGACTTCCGCGACAGCGTGGGCAGGATGCGCAGTGTTTTGATCGGCACTCCATCCGGATCGCAGATTCCTCTCGGTCAGGTCGCGCGCGTTTCGTTCTCGAATGGACCAGCAATGATCAGAGACGAGGACGGCCAGCTCACCGGCTACATTTACATCAATCTCAAGGATGCAAACTACGGTGCTTTTGTCGATGCGGCAAATCGATTGCTGCGCAATCAAGTTGCATTGCCCGCAAACTATTCGTTCACATGGGCGGGCGAATACCAGTTCGAGCAGAGAGCGAAGCAGCGGTTAAAGTTGATCGTACCGGTGGTCTTTGCGTTGATCTTTCTCTTGCTTTATATGGTCTTCCACTCAGTTGTTGAGGTCGTGGTCCTCATTGTGCCTACGCTCTATGCAATGACTGGCGGACTTCTGATGCAGTGGCTGCTCGGCTATAACTTCAGCGTTGCGGTATGGGTTGGATACATCGCGCTCTTTGGAATCGCGGTCGAAACCGGCGTTGTGATGGTGGTGTACCTTCACGAAGCGGTGGAACGGCGCTTGAGATCGGGAGAAATTCACTCAGCATCCGATATTGAACTCGCCGTTATCGAGGGCGCTGTGCAACGTCTCCGTCCGAAGCTGATGACCGTTTGCTCAATGCTTGCCAGTCTGGTCCCGATTCTTTGGGCATCCGGTGTCGGATCAGATATGATGAAGCAATCGCCGCGCCGATTGTTGGCGGCATGATTACTTCTACTATATATGTCCTCATTCTGGTTCCCGTTTTGTTTGTCATGATTAAAGAACGTGCGTTGCGTGTTGGTAAGCCGGATCGTTAGCCCTTGATCCAATGACCATGCAGGTCAACGCCACCCGCTCATTCCGGATCATAAGACGGCCTTGGTCCGTAGCGAAAACCCAAGGATTTGCAGCGTCGATACAATGGATGAAGAGAATTGAATTTGGAGGCCCCACTTTGACAGCGCGAATTCGCCGTATATCGCAGATTGGATTTTTTCTGTTGTTTGTCTGGCTGCTGGCGCGCACAAGAATAAATAACTCATTAGCCGCAGATACGCGGTCGTTGCATTCCATCAACTACTTCTTCAAGCTGGACCCGCTGGCCGCACTCGTTAATCTGCTGGCAGGCCACACCCTCTACACCGCGCTCATCTGGTCGCTTGTCATCTTGATTCCGACCTTCTTTCTAGGACGCTTCTTCTGCGGATGGATCTGTCCCTGGGCAGCTTGAATCAGTTCATCGGCGGAATCCAGTCTTCACGGCGCAAGTCGAAAATTTCGACTAACCGTTACAAGAAGTGGCAGGCCGCAAAGTATTTTCTGTTGATTGCGGGGCTGCTGGCCGCGCTCTTCCGCAGCAGCATGGTGGCTTGGATTGACCCCTTCAGCCTGCTGGTGCGATCTATGGGAGTGTCTGTTCTGCCAGCCGCTGCCAGCAAAAAGTATTACGTCGTCTATCAGCCGCACTATTGGCCGAGCGCGTTGATGGGCGTGATTTTTCTGGCACTGTTGTTGATGAATCTTCGCGTAACGCGCTTCTGGTGCCGTGCGCTGTGTCCTCTGGGCGCTCTGCTGGGCGTGGCCGCGCGATGATCGATTTTTGGATTGCACAAGGATGCAGCCACCTGCAACCAATGCAGTCGCTGCCTGACCCATTGCCAGGGCGGCGACGATCCGATCGGCAGTGCGCAGTGGCACAAGCCAGAGTGTCACCTTTGCATGAACTGCGTTGATGCCTGCCCACACGGAAGCCTTGAGTTTCGTTTCTTTCGTAAACTCCAAACGCCGCCGGAGGTTTTGGGGACGAATTTGAGTCGCCGCAAAGCATTGGTTGCAGCGTTGACCGGGTTAGCCATCGTACCTTTGTTGCGCGCGCAATCCGCGCTAGGCAAAAGTCGCAGTGAACGGTTGATCCGGCCGCCGGGAGCGCTGCATGAAGCGGAGTTTCTTTCGCGGTGCATCCGCTGCGGCGAGTGCGTGAGGGTGTGCCCCAACGATGCGCTGCAAACTGCGTTCACTGAAGCTGCTCTGATGGGTTTGTGGAGTCCGGTAGTGACGCCGAAGATCGGCTACTGCGAGCCAAGTTGCGTACTGTGCTCCGAGGTCTGTCCTACTGGAGCAATTCAGAAACTTACGCAGCAGCAAAAGGGTTGGATCGCGGAGGAAGGTGAATTTCCCACGTCGCTGATAATCGGCACAGCAGTTTATGACCAGAGAATCTGTTTGCCGTGGGCCGAGGCTACCGATTGCGTCATCTGCCTGGAATGGTGTCCGGTAACGCCCAAAGCGATCTTCGCCAAGGACGCTGTGGTGGTTGACGTGGAAGGCAAGTCCCGTGCTATAAAGCAGCCGCACGTAGACATCAATCGCTGCGTGGGCTGCGGAGCATGCGAGTTTGCTTGCCCGCTCCAGGACCAACCCGGCGTGTATGTAACTAGTAACAGAGAGAGCCGGTCACGTCTTCCGACTTAATCGGCTCGTTCGGTTTGTAAGAGGCTCCCCGGTGCTTCCCGGACAGTAGCGGCAACACGTTGTCGTCAGGCACAGATATCGCACTTCATTCTTCATATCCACTGGTGACTAGACTGAAACCACGAACAAAATCAAACATCCGACAGCAGTTGCGTTCTATGTATTTACGCAACTGCCCCAACCAGCCAGCCGATGCCGGAGGTCATCGCCATCGCTAGACCGCCCCAGAATGTTACACGAATTGCGCCCATGATTACTTTTGCCCCTCCGGCATACGCAGCCAGTCCGCCCATCAGTGCGAGAACTGCCAGCGATGATAACGACACGAACGGAATCAATCGCGCCTCAGGTGCGATTGCAGTGACCAGGAGTGGCATCATAGCCCCGATAGCAAAGCTGCAAGCGGCAGCCATGGATGCTTGAATCGGGCGGGTACGAAACTTTTCTGAGATGCCGAGTTCGTCGCGAGCGTACGCGCCCAATTCGTCATAGGCAATCAACTGCTGCGCGACCTGATTTGCAAGGATCGAATCAAGCCCGCGGGCCATATAAATTGCTGTCAATGCATGACGTTCACCAATGCTGTCTGTCTTGAGCTTCGTGCGCTCAAGCGCCAGTTCCGCCTCTTCTGTGTCGGCCTGCGAGTGTACGGAAACATACTCACTCGTGGCCATGGACATCCCTCCGGAGACCAAGCCTGCAATCCCTGCGATTAGGATGCTACGGTGAGTTCCATGCGCGGCCGCAACGCCGAGCACGAGACTTGATGTTGACAGAATGCCGTCATTTGCACCCAGCACAGCTGCCCGGAGAAGCCCGATGCCGCTGGTGCGATGCAGTTGCGTGCTCCGAATAGGCATCTTGAAGCGCTTCCGAACGAAGAACTTCTGGAAACGCCGAAATGCGTTCTTGTTGATCGCCCGCCCGTGAGATTTCATTGAACTGCCTAATGGCGTGATTGATTTGCTCTTTCCTAGATCCATTTCATCCTCAGCAGCCATACCTTGACGCCCTGCGTAAGGCCCGTGTAGGCGAGAAGTGTAAGCAGTAGAATCGGCCAGTACATCGCGGGCAAGTGGGTGAGGCCGAGTGAAGAAGCTAATGGAGAATACGGCAACCACGCTCCAAAGGCCATGATGGTCAATGTTGTGAGCAAGAGCGGCCAGCTTGCGCGGCTCTGGAAGAAGGGAATCTTATTCGTGCGAATGATATGAATAACGAATGTCTGCGTCATGATGGACTCAACGAACCATCCCGTCTGAAAAAGCGGGGCGCGGGATGGATCCCAGCACTTGAATAGATAAAGCATGAAAAAGAAAGTCGTGTAGTCGAAGATTGAGCTGATGGGTCCGATGCAGAGGATAAACCGCTTGATTTCTCCGATCTTCCACGGTCGCGGCAGCGCTACTTGTTCGTCATCTACTGCATCGTTTGGAATCGGGATCTGAGAAAAATCGTAGAGCATATTGTTTGTCAAAATCTGGATAGGTGCCATGGGAAGGAACGGAAGAAAGGCACTGGCTCCCAGCACACTGAACATGTTTCCGAAGTTGGAACTGGCTCCCATGCGGATGTATTTGAGGATGTTGGCGAATACTTTTCGACCCTCGATGACGCCGCCTTCCAGCACCATGAGATCTTTCTCCAACAAGATCAGATCTGCTGACTCCTTTGCGATGTCAGCCGCAGTATCCACCGAAATGCCAATGTCCGCAGCGCGCAGTGCGGGAGAATCGTTGATTCCGTCGCCCATGAATCCGACCACGTGCTCTTTGCTGCGCAGGACACGCACAATGCGCTGTTTGTGCGCGGGAGAAAGCCGCGCGAAAAGCGTAGTCTTCTCCGCCGCATCGGCCAGTTCGGCGTCGGACATCTTTTCGACTTCGTCGCCCAGCAGCATTGGGTCAGCGACGAGTCCCACGTCCCTGCAAACTTTGCGGCTGATCAGATCGTTGTCGCCAGTAAGAATCTTCACGACGACGCCGTGTTTGTGCAGCGCTTCAATCGCCGTTGCCGCAGTGTGCTTGGGCGGATCGAGAAAGGCGACATATCCTTTCAGCACCAGATCGTGCTCATCTTCTTTCGCACAGACTTTTTTCCCCGGCAACTCCTTCACAGCGACAGCCAGAACTCGGAAGCCATCGTTGCTCAGGTTTGCATACTCGTCCTTCAACCCTTTCATCAGTGCAGGGTCCATGGGCGAAAGCTTGCCATCCAACTCAAATTGCGAGCATTGATGGAAGATCTCTTCTGGGGCTCCTTTCGTCAGCAGGATCGCTTTGCCTTCTGGATTCTCGACCAGCACAGACATCATGCGTCGCGTGAAGTCGAAGGGAATCTCGTCGAGCTTCTTGTACTTTTCAATGAGGGCTTGCTCGTGAAAATCGGAGCTGTTCAATATCGCAGTGTCAAGCAGGTTCTTCAGGCCGGTTTGAAAATGGCTGATGAGGTAGCCGTCGCGAAGCACTTCGTCGGTTTCGCGTCCGGCGACATTGCAGTGCCGCTGCAGGACGACCCGGTCTTCGGTGAGCGTACCGGTCTTGTCCGTGCAGAGAATGTCCATGCCGCCAAAGTTCTGAATGGCGTTTAGTCGCTTGACGATGACCTTTTTGCGGCTCATGGCCAGCGCGCCCTTGGACAGACAGACGGAGACAATCATGGGCAGCATCTCCGGAGTCAATCCCACGGCCACAGCCATCGCGAAGAAAAATGCGCTCTTCCAATCGTGTTTGGTAAAGCCGTTGATGAAGAAGACCAGAGGAACCATGATAGCCATCATCTGAATCATGAGCCATGTGAAGCGACTGAGGCCTTGATCGAAGTTGGTCGGAGTTTCTTCCTGCGTAATTGAAGATGCCATCGATCCAAGGTATGTGTGGACTCCCGTAACCACGACCACTGCGGTTGCCGTGCCGCTTTGAACGCTGGTGCCCATGAAGCATATATTCTTCAACTCAGTCGGCGAGTTGAGCGGCTTGGGATCCGCATCGTGAAACTTCTCGACAGGGAGCGACTCTCCGGTCAGCGTACCCTGGCTAACGAACAAATCCTTCGCGGAGATAATGCGCACATCTCCCGGGATCATGTCTCCCGCAGAGAGATTGATGATGTCGCCAGGAACTAGGTCGCGAAGTGGAAGTTCCCGAGCCTGAGCATCGCGAACCACCGTAGCGGTCACATGGATCATGGCCTTGAGTTTTGCCGCCGCCGCGCCTGCACGGGCTTCCTGCAAGAAGCGCAGCGTCACGCTGAGCACTACCATGCCAGCCATCACACTTCCAGCGCGAGCATCCTTGGTGGCGAATGAGATCGACGACAAAACTGCTAGCAGAATGACCAGCGGATTTCGGAGGATGATTAATAGACTGAAAAACCAGCCGCGCTGCCGTTCTTGCGCAACCTCGTTCGGTCCAACTGCGCGCGCTCGCAGCTCTGCCTCGCTCTGTGTCAGCCCTGCGGAAGCTGTGCGCAACGACAGAAGCAGCGCATCGCCGTCTTTGCCTGCCGCATCGAGAACAGCGGGGGAAACGCGAATATTATGTTCCTTTGCCTTCGCGGGAATTTGTGAATTGTCTGGAGCGGGAAGAGCGCTTGTTCCGCTGGGAGCATTGGAGTTCAACGCAGCGGAATTTGTCTTGACTGCAAGATTCGTTTCAGGTGTTGTCATCTCTTAAGATCCCTTTCCAGTCCGTGCCTTACACTCCCAGTTTGGGATACATCCGAGTACCTATCAAAACCAGCACAATTGTTGTGAACAAAATGACCGCGTAGTTCATAGGGTTTGCAATAGGCCAAGCAACAGTGCGGTGGAAAAAGAGCATATGCAGCATTTCAAAAGCACGAGGATACTATTTCCATCCTCCACCGAGTGCGCCATAAAGCTGCACCAATGAAAGCGCCTCCTGTTGCCGGGAATTCGCCAAGGATATCTCCTCAGAGTACAAGGTCGTATCGCTTGCAAGAACCTCCAGATAGCCCGTTCGTCCATTGTTGTAGCGGGTCAGGGCCAGATTGCGGACCTCTCTCGCTTCGGTCGTTTCATTCTCTTGCGCCACGCGGCTCTCTCTTAATTTGTGGCAGGCGATCAAGGCATTGGAAACATCTTTGAAAGCAGTGGCGATGGTTTGCCGATAAGCAATTGCTGTCTCCTTCTGCGTCTCCTCGGCCAAGTGCAGATTATTCTTCAGTTTTCCGCCAACGAACAGAGGTTGAGTTACACTTATCGCTCCAAACCAGAAGCGGCTATCCGTATTGAAGAGCTTGTCAAATTGGCTGGTCGCTGTTCCTCCCATTCCGGTGATGCTGACCTGTGGGAAGAACTGCGCTCTCGCTACACCGATGCGTGCATTGGCTGCAATCATCTTCGCCTCTGCCGCTTGAATATCAGGCCTGCGTTCCAACAACTGCGACGGGATGCCGGGGGGAATCTCTTGCGGGTCAGCCAGCAACAGCGCTTCCGAACCTCGTGAGATAGAACCAGGTTCGCGGCCGAGCAGCAGACTGATGTTGTTTTCTTCTTGATGCATCTGGCGCTCAAGTCCCGGTATCGCTGCCTCTGTACTATCAAGAAGCTGCCGGGCTTGATGGACATCGGTCATGGTTGCCGAACCTACGCTTTCACGAAGAGTAATGAGGCGAAGTGACTCACGCCGCGCATCAAGAGTCTTTCGCGCGATCTCCAAGTCCATATCCAGTGTCTGCAGTTGAATATAAGCAGAAGTTACACTAATGACAACTGTGCTCAATGTAGCCCGGCGTCCCCACTCCGTAGTGAGGAGATTGGCGCGCTCAGCCTCGGTCTGGCGGCGATAGAGTCCCCAGAAGTCGAGGTTCCATGCGGCAGCGGCAGTGAGTCCTCCTCCATGAAAAGTGGAAGGGTAGCCGGGGCCTAGCGCGTCTGTTGGAATTCCGATAGTACTGTAGGCCGCGCCTCCGCTCACTGAAGGTAATGACTGCGAACGAACAATGCCGACCTGTGCCTGCTGCTCCAGTATGCGCTGTGCCGCAATGCGCAGATCAAAATTATTAACGAGAGCTTCGGCGATAAGCGCTTTTAGTTGCTCATCCTTGAAGACCTCCGACCATTTCAGATCGCCCAACAACGGCGACGCACTATTTGTCGAAGAAGGTACTGCATCACGGTAGAGAGGCGGCGCAGTTACGACGGGCCGTTGATAGTGAGGCCCAACCATGCATCCAGAGAGAAGGCTGGCCGTTGTGAGCGTGCTTGTCAGAAAGATGAGTCGATTCATAATCGTCCTTTGCAATGCATCTCCAAAAATTTTAAGAATTTGTCCACTTGTATCTGCTTGTTTCATGGTTGAACCGTGCCAATCGAGCGGCGGAAGCTGATTAATGCGGCGACAAAGAAGAGAGCGCCAATGCCGAAGATCGCCAAGAATTGCGGCCATACAATGCTGAGGCCCGCGCCACGATAGAGGATCGCCTGGGCCATGGTGACAAAGTGAGTGGTGGGCGCAAGAAGCATAATCTTCTGCACCAGCACGGGCATGCTTTCCCGTGGGGTGAGCGATCCGGAGAGCACTTCCAACGGAAGCAGCACAAGGATGACGAGTAGTCCGAATTGAGGCATGGAACGCGAAATGGTCCCCATGAGTATTCCCATCGACGTAGTGGCGAAGAGAGTAATCAGCAGGCCGAAGAGAAACAGAAGTACAGAGCCGGAGACGTTGACGCCGATAAAGCCGCGCACCACGACCTCCAACGCGAAGGCTGCGGCCACCATGACCACAACACCCATCGACCACACTTTGGAGGCAACAATCTCGAAGGGCGTAAGCGGCATGACGAGCAGATGCTCGATGGTTCCGTGTTCGCGCTCACGCACCAGCGCCGCTCCTGAAAGAATGATGGAAAGCATGGTGACGTTGTTGATGAGTTCCATGACGCCCGCGTACCACGCCTGAATCAGATTGGGGTTGTAGAGCATACGTGCATCAAGATCAACAGGCAGAGGCGTGGCTGCGCTGTATCCTTGCGCAAAGTCGCTCACGTCGCCATCGATAATGCTTTGCATATAGACCGAGCCGATGTAGGCTTCGCTGACCAGCGTGGCATCGACGTTGAGTTGCAGATCGGGCTCTTGGCCTGCCATCACATCGCGCTGAAAGTTTGGCGGTATGTCCAGTGTGAAGCTATAAGTTCCACGGTCCATTCCTTGGCTGGCGTTCTCCTCAGAGGTGATAACCGGCGTCATGAAATAGGGCGGATAGAGGCTGTCTGCGATGCGCATCGACAAAGGCGTTTGATCCTCATCGACAATTGCGACAGGCGCGCTTTGCAGCGTCTCAGGCTGGCCTTTGGCGGCAATATAAATATCGAAGGAGAAGGCAAATGCAATGAGGATGAGCATTGCCGGATCGCGATACAAACTGCGGAATTCTTTGATGCCAAGGTTGAAGATATTCATAAGAGTCGTCATGCGGTCACGCTCCTTGCTTCTTGAGCAGCAGGATGCTGGAGATGGTTAATACGGGTATCATTGCGAGCAGGACGAAGAACGAAGTGGAGAGTTCCATGAAGCCTATGCCTTTGGAAAACGCCCCTCGCGCGATGGTAAGGTAGTAGGTGGTTGGATAGAACTTTCCTATCACCGCGCCTGCGCCGGAAAGAGAGGAAACAGGATAGAGCAGCCCGGAGAATTGCAGCGCGGGAAGCACGGTTCCGATAGCCGTTCCAAAGATGGCAGCGATCTGGCTATCCAAAAAAGTGGACATGAGCAAGCCGAGTCCGGTGGCGCAAACGACGTAGAGCAGTGCGCCTGTTGCCAAGGCGAGAAAGCTGCCAGAAATTGGCACCTTGAAAAGAAAAAGCGCCAAAAGAGTCATGAGTACGAAGTTCGCCATGCCTACCGCGATGTAAGGCAACTGTTTGCCGAGCAGAAACTCAATTTTAGTTACGGGTGTCACATAGAGGTTGAGGATGGAGCCGAGCTCTTTTTCGCGCACGACGCCAAGAGCAGTAAGGATGGCAGGAATGAAGATGAGCAGCAGGGGGATGACTGCGGGCACCATGGCGGTAATACTGGATACGTTCGGGTTGTAGAGGAAGCGAGTCTCGAGGTTGAAGATTGGGCTGGCGTTCACTCCAAGGCGCTGAGTGGCTAGATTGATGAGATATAAGTAGTGCATCGCTTGCACGTAGCCCAGCACGGTTTCCGCTCGCTGCGGCATGGCTCCGTCCACCCATAGCCCGATGGATGGATGCGCGCTACGATGCAGATCCTGACCGTAGTTCGGAGGTATCTCAACAACGAATGTAAGTTCGCCATCGCGAATGCGCCGGTCAAGATCGTCATAGTTCGTAATGGCCGGCTTCTCGATGAAGTAAGGTGAACCAGAGAGATTCAGCGCGTAGTCCTGGCTGGCCGCAGTCTGGTCGCGGTCTAGGACGGCGTAGGAGACGTTGTTCACGTCGAGGCTGATTCCGTAGCCAATGACGATCATCAGTAAGACCGTTCCACCCAGAGCGAGAGCCAGACGAATAGGATCGCGGCGAAGTTCGAGCATTTCGCGGTAGGCGTAGGTCAATAATCTTTGCAGGCTGAATGCGGGATTTCTCAGCGATTGTTTTTGAGTATCGCTGGGAGGCTGAGGCGGCTTGTCTGTGTGTGCAGAAAGTTCGACAGGAGAATTGGCTTTCTCTGTTGGCGTTTGAGCATTGACGAGGTAGTCAATAAACGTAGCTTCAAGCGTGGCAAGCTTGCGGTCTGCCACCAGAGCGGCCGGTTCGCCAGTGACCAGAATTTTTCCGGCATTCATCAGCGAGATGCGGTCGCAGCGCGCAGCCTCGTCCATGAAGTGCGTGGAGATAAATATGGTAACTCCGTCGTTGCGAGATAGCCCCAGCATCAACTCCCAGAAGGTATCTCGCGCAATTGGATCCACGCCTGATGTCGGCTCATCGAGGATCAGCATGGATGGTCGATGAATCACGGCAACGGCCAGAGATAATCGCTGGCGTATGCCCAAAGGCAATTCATCCGGCAACTGATCCAGCACCGATTCAAGCCCGAATCGCTGCGTCATCTCTGCCACGCGTGCATCAATCTCCGCTTCCGGCACGGCATAGAGCTGCGCGTGGAGCAGCAGATTCTGACGAACGCTCAACTCCGTATACAGAGAGAAGGCCTGCGACATATAACCAACGTGGCGGCGGACCTCAAGATCTCCAGCTCTGACAGGCTTGCCAAAGAGCAGCGCTTGACCTTCGGTGGCTGTCAACAGGCCGGTGAGCATTTTCATGGTTGTGGATTTTCCGCAACCGTTCGAGCCAAGAAACCCGAAGATCTCTCCGCGACTTACACTCAGAGTTATATGGTCAACCGCCATGAACTTACCAAAGCTTTTAGTCAGGTCGCGGGCTTCAATCACGACCTGAGCATCCGGCTTGCGCGGTGGAATCACAAGCTCACGGTGCCCCTTGCGCTGATCTTCGGGCAGCAGTTGGATGAACGCCGCTTCGAGTGTCTTCTGGCTGGTTTTCTCTTTTAGTTCCTGCGCCGATCCTGTCGCCAGCACGCTTCCTGCGTTCATGGCGATGAGCCAGTCGAAGCCTTCTGCCTCTTCCATGTAGGCAGTGGCAATGATCACGCTCATCCCTGAGCGGCGCTCGCGAATGCTTTTAATTAAGTCCCAAAACTGACGCCGGGAAAGCGGATCGACTCCGGTTGTCGGTTCATCGAGAACCAGAAGATCGGGATCGTGAATCAGTGAGCAGCAGATGCCCAGCTTCTGCTTCATTCCTCCAGAGAGCATCCCAACCGGGCGGTCGCGGAATGCCGCAAGACCGGTGCTCGCAAGCAGTTCGTCAATGTGCCCTTTGCGCTCTCGACCAGTCAGTCCAAAGAGCCGTCCGAAAAAGTCGATGTTTTCATCTACGGAAAGTGTTGGGTACAAATTCTTGCCGAGGCCTTGCGGCATATAGGCAATGCGAGGGCACACACTTCTGCGATGAGAGCGGTCTGCCATATCGCCGCCCAAAACTTCGATTATCCCATTTTGGATTTTGACTGCGCCGGAGATGAGGCCCAGAATCGTTGACTTTCCCGTGCCATCTGGTCCGATGAAACCAACCATCTTTCCGGCAGGAATATCCAGCCTTACATTGTCAACAGCGACCGTTGCCCCATAAGTGTGGGTTACATTCTGCAAGCGCACAACTGGGATAGACGAGCCAGTCATTGCTGAGACCTGACAGCCAATTTGGTGGGCCATGCGACGGCAGAATCAAGCCGGACGTAAGCCATTCCCGGCAAGCCGGACTTCATTTGCGACGCGTGCTTGCGCAGAACATCCGGGCTTATCCGGGCTTTCACACGAAAGACCAGCTTTTCGCGTTCACTCTGTGTCTCCACGGATTTTGGCGTGAACTGTGCAACGTTTGCAACAAAAGTTACTGTCGCCGGAATCACATCCTCTGGAGTTGCATCGAGAACAATATGAACCTCAGACCCGATGGCCACCCGGCCAGCAGATTCTTCTGGAAGAAAGAACGTAATTGTCACATCGCTCAGATCAATCATGCTGAGCACCTTGCCGCCAGCTCCGATTACCTCGCCAGGTTGAGCGATGCGGTATTGAACTCTACCGCTTCGTACCGCCTTCAATACGGTGTCATCAATTTGCGCCTGGATTTGGCCTTCCATTGCCTGCGTCGCTGCAACATTCGACTGCGCCCCAAGAACCTGGGAGTTAGCTGCATTGATGGTGGATTGAGACGCTGCAAGCTGGGCCTTTGAAGCAGCAACAGCTGCGGATGCCTCTCGTCGGCGCGCTACATCTTCGTCGAGTTCCTGAATGGAGGCCGCGTGCTGCCCAGACAAAATGCGGGTCCGTTCCTCGGTCTTCTCGGCCACAACCAGCTCCGCCTCGCGTTGCGTAACCACTGCGGCCTCTGCGGACTGTTCGCTCTCATGCTGTGCAACCATAGCCAATGCAGTGTTGGTTGCGTTGCGCGCCTGAGACTCCTGCGCCTGTGCCTGGCTCAGTTGCGCGCGGAGTACGTCCGTGTCCATCCTGGCGACCACTTGTCCGGCAGTAACAACGTCCCCTTCATCCGCGTAGATTTCTTTGATGCGCCCCGGAGCTTTTGCCGCAATATCCAGCTCAATAGCTTCAATGCGTCCGTTCCCGCTGGCGAAGCCCTCTCCCAGTCCCTTCGCCCGATAGTGCTGCCAAATAAAATAAGCCGCAACGACGATGATCGCAAGTAACGCCACACCCAGTGCAGGTTTCAGATACCGGCGCGCCCTGTCGCGAAAGTGAGAAGACTCTGGCGTATCGGTTTTTGCATGCGCAGGATCAGGCGCGCTCTCCGGCTTTTTATCTGCCGATGAGTTCGTGGGCGGTGTTTGTTGCGTTGAGTCTTTGCTGTCTATTGCGGTGGCCATTGCGCCTTCCTTTCGATCTTCGTGCCTGCTGGTCGGCTGCATCCGCGCATCTTCAAGCACTATGTCTGCTTTGGGCATTCAATTGTCAGCATCTTTGAGCAGCTTTCACTGGATGTACACAATTACACTGCAAGGTTTCTAAGTTGCAATTACCACATCGAGGAAAGTCCCTGGCATCGCGGGTCTTCCATCTTCATCACAACACGATTGCACCGGGCGTCTTCTACCTCGATCTCGACTCGACGGCGCAGGCTCCTGTACCTGGGATCTTCCGTTATGGTCACTGCGCTATCGAAAAGGTTATTGCAACGGCAGTCTTCGGTTGCAGACGCCGCCATTCTGCATCGATACTCTTCCATCTGGTTCACCTCTTCATTGCGTTGGTTGTTGTGCCCGATTGCTTTCTAAACGAAGTGAGATAAGATTGACGCAATTGGCCGGACTCAATCTGCTCAATAGTGGACACTTCGCCGGTCTAGTAAAATATGTGTGTCTTTGCCCTGACAATGTGTTGTTTTCAGAATAAAAATCCTGTTGCCCGCAAGGTATAACAGGCTTTTGTGGAACCAACTGAACCTGTGGAAGTGATCCGCCACCGATCAGGTGGCTCAACTCAACCGGGGCCGCGTTAGCGTCCCCGCTCAAGCCGCTTTGAGCGGCTCACACCGTAAAGCCTCCGGCTTTTCCGGAGGATATTTACTAATTTGACCGTCAACTAACAAAAAGGCAGAACGGAGGCTGTTAGTGCAGCCTCCGTTCTGCCATCGCATCATTCCGCACTTACCCTAGACTCACGCGCGCCAGAGCATTAAATCTGCGGCTGAATATCTGCGCTATACGGTCGTTCCTTAGCCGGAAATTACTCCCGCCGAAATCGATTCGCCTGCTCGAACTCATCGCGCAACTCCGGCGTCTTCAGGTTCTCCCGTAGATGCGCCAACCGCTGCTCCAGCGCGAAGAGCGCCGCCTGCACGGCCTCGGTATTCGTCGCGGCAATGTCGCGCCACATCGTGTACGGACTCGAACCCAGCCGCGTCATCTCCTTCAGCGCGCGCCCGCCCACATCCTTCAACTCCGGCGCATCGCCCACACGCTCTTGCAACAGCGCGCTCAGCGCCGTCGCCAGAAACTGCGGCAGATGGCTCACCCACGCCACCATCTCGTCGTGCCGCGCGGGATCAATGTCGATGCAGCGCGAACCCATCGCCGCCACCAGCTCCCGCCAGTCCTCGACCAGCTCCGCCCCGCGCGCCGACCGCTGCCAACTCGCGTCGTCCGTGAAGAGCCACACCGCGCCGCGAAAAAGCTCCGCATCTCCCAGCGCCGCGCCGCCCCGCTCCTTGCCGGCCATCGGATGACCGGGCAGAAACGCCGCCCGCTCCGGCGTATTGAAGAGCCGCCCCGCCGTTTCGGTGATCCTTCCCTTGGTGCTGCCCACATCGGTCACCAGATGCTCAGGACCCAGCACCCCGAAGAGCTTCTCCATCAAGTCCAACGTCGCGTAGATCGGCACCGCCAGCAGCACAACCTGGCTCTCCCGCGCCGCCTGCAACGGGTCGGCGGCAATCGCGGCAATCGCGCCAGCCTCCAACGCCAGCCGCGCCCCCTCCGCGCCCCGGTTCCAGCCCACAATGGAGCCGCGAAAGCCCGATGCCCGCAGCGCCAGCCCCACCGACGTACCCAGCAGCCCCGTACCTAAAATTGCGATGCGTTCGATCATTTTTCCTTGCCTTGTTCCAACAAATTCACTGCATCATTTGCTTTGTAATATGGCATGACTTTAGTCGCGCCCTTCCAAAACCACACGATTCAGACACGACAATCTGCTAACAGCATTGATATTTCTAGTCGGCGAAGCGGTTACCTCTGCCGATATTGCACTTCGCGCACAGTGTGCGCAGGTTTTCCTCCCGAGTCTTGCCGTCCTTCGACCACGGAAGAATGTGGTCAACATGCAGGACGCATTCCGCATTCCGAGCCGGGTGATCGCCACACAATACACATTTGAACCGATCGCGCTGAAGTACCTTGAATCGAAGGCCAATGCTCGGATCACGCCGATCTTCGGGCTGAATGGTTGTTGTGATTTTTCGAGGGACACGAGAACGCGCGTTAGTTTGACTTCCCTTCTTTAATCCGTCGTTGGCAACGGCGACAGATCCTGATGTTAACTCAGCGCGTTCGGCTGGCGTGGAAGGTTGTCGCTCGGAATCGGGCGTCGGAATATCATCGGCTTCTGAATTGGCCCGTTCTACAAATGCTTTCAGTGCGTTTCTCCATCCATCGTAACGCTTTATATAAGCATTTTTGCCAACGGTCGACGGTGACCTGTCCATCTCAAGAGCAGCAGGAGGCCTGCCATAGTGTGTCCAAACATTAAGCAAGTTTTCGAAAATTTCGTCTTCGGTATACCTGCGCCCGTGATTTACCTGCTCGATACCCGCCTGTTTGAACGCCGCTGAAACGCTGCCAAACCTCCGATTCATTTGCGCCTGTGTGATCTCTGAATTCGCTTCGATGTCGGCACCTGAAAGAGCGGACTTTCCAAGTCTTGCAGCCACATTGCGGATTTGTTCAAGAATCTCATTGTCGGTCATTGTACGACCGGGCTGCTCTCTCATTCGATCTGTAACCGCAGGTCCGACGTATCGATCGCCAAGGTCCGCCTGATCGAGCGCTTCACGCCATCCACCAAATTGTCGTTTGATACAACTGGCAGAGTAGCGACCATTTCCCGAGTATACGGAGATTGTGAACGGCTCATCCTGAAACAAAGTTGACACGCGCCGTAAATCCTCAATAATCGCCTCTTTTGTATATACAGGAAGCGAGAACGATAGTCCGGCCTTCCTAGTGGCCTTGCTCCATGATCCAAATCGTTCGCGCACTGCTGTACTTTTGATCCTAGCTACAGAATCAAATCTGTCTAACGTCAACCGGCGATTTGGCTCTAACGCGGCAACGCGCCTAATTTCGTCCAACACAGCATCGTCCGATCTACCTTCAAGCCAAGTGATCTCGAATTTCGTCATTCTTTGATAACCCTTCGAAGAATTCGACCCTACAAGGTACGACCTACCGCCCCTGCAATCACCCGCGACTCGCCCATCAGCGCGCTTGAATCTCCATTGCCGTTGCCGCGGCCTGCGCCAAGAAGCCCGACCGGCTTATGTGCCGCGCCTCGGCGAACTCGTCAATACGCGCCAGCAGTGAACCCGGCAACGAGATATTCACCCTCTGCGGCGACGGATCAATCCGCGCCACATCGAGATCGACCAGCATCCACACGCCTCCCGCGTAGCGCGGATCGGCGGCCAGCTTTTCCAACGGTGTCGGCTCCGGCAGTCTTCCGCTCTCGCCGTCCATGTGGCATTCCACTGCCTCTTGCGCCATGCGGTTGATCTCGCGCCAATCGTCGGCTGCCGAAAAACAGCCGGGAAAATCCGGAAACTCGACCCCGTGTGCGTGCTGGTCGTCCCCAATCTGGATATACGCCGGATAAAGCATTGTTACCTCCACTCCCAGCCAGCTTGCCGGTAAATGCTGCGCACTGTGCCGATGGGCAGATCCTTTTTCGGATGCGGCACGGTCACCGCAGTCGGCTTCTCCGGATGCTTGAGCTTGATGTGGCTGCCCACCTGATGCACCCTCCGCCAACCCTCCGATTCCAGCCTGCGCAGGATCTCAGCGCTGTTCATGTGTGTAATTATACACAAAAGCTTAGATGCTTACGCCGGACTAATCTTAAATGCCCACGCATACTCACACGGCTTCTGCGCGGGCAGAGCGATGCTCACGCCATCCGCGTCGCGCTTCCATCTCAGCTCGCCGTTGTACCCCAGCAGCTCCACTTTCCCAATCTGCTTCGGGTAATGCTGTGAGTTCGATCCCAGCGACTTCACCGTCAGCTTTCCATCCCCCGGCCACGCCAGAGCGATGGCGTAGAGCGCGTCGCCCTTTTGCGTAAAGCGAATGTCGCCCGGCGCGTAACTATGCTTCTCCAGCGTATAGGCCCCGCCCGCGCCCGTCTGCGTGGGGCCTTCGCCGTAGATTTTCCAAGGGCGCGTGCCGTGGATGGCCTCGCCATTGATCGCATTCCACTTGCCAAGCTCGTCCAGAAACTTCAATTCATCGTCGTCCGGCATACCGTCTCCCGGCAGCGGAATGCTCAGCAGCAGATTGCCGTTCTTGCTGACAATGTCCACCAGCACGGGCACCATCTGCGCCGCAGTCTTGTAAGTGTGACTCTCATAGACCGACCGCAGGTAATGCCAGTTGCCGATGCAGGCCTCTGTCTGCCATGGCTTCTCTTGCAAGCCTCTCGCCGAATCCCCCTCGAAGTCCCGCGTCATCGTGCTCCAAATCGGCTCCGGAACCGTCTTCAGGTCGAGCACGCCCTCCAGCTTTCCACCGTGCGCGCGCATATTGGCGTTGTAATAGTAGGCCATGATCACCGGCGCCAGGTCCGGAATGCCCAGCCAAACCTTCAGGTCAAGAATAGGCCCGCCATCATCGAAATCGAAGACCGGGTTATCGTCGAAGGTGAAGGTGTCGGGATCGTACTTGTCAATAACATCCTGCACGCGCAGCATGAATTGCTTCACAAACTCCGGGCAGGGCGAGTTCTTCTGGTGGGGCGCGCCGTTCAGCATCTGCGGGTCCATGCCCTCCCACCATTTGCCTTTGCCGTCGGCCTTGGTCATCATGCCATCGTAAGGAACGCCCGCCAGTGGACCCGTCTTGTCGCTCCCATACCGGACCGGCAGGAACTCATCCCAGGTCCGGTGCGGCGTCCCATGATAACTCACGCCAAAACGCAGCCCGTGCGCGCGTGCCGCCTTCGCCCATCCGCCCACAATGTCCCTCTTGGGGCCGACGTTGACGGCATTCCACGGCTGGTATTTGGAATCCCAGCAATCGAAGTTGTCATGATGGTTGGCCAGCGCGACCATGTACTTGGCTCCAGCTTTTTTATAAAGCTGAATGAGCGCATCGGGGTCCCATCTCTCCGCCTTCCACAGGTGGCAGATGTCCTTGTAGCCAAAGACCGAGGGATGGCCGTAATGCTTGACATGGTACTCGTACTGGGGTTGCCCTTGGCAATACATTCCGCGCGCATACCAGTCGCCCTGCTCCGGCACGCACTGCGGGTCCCAGTGCGCCCAGATGCCGAACTTCGCATCCCGAAACCATTCGGGAGTCTGGTAGGCCTTCAGCGACTCCCAGTCCGGCCAAAACGGTCCGTCGGGAATATTGCCTCTGAAAAAGCTCGGCCCGGATTGAGCCGCGCACAGCTTCGCGAAAGCCAGAAGAGAAAGGCCTCCGCCCAAAAACTCTCTGCGATTGAAACTCATAACCTCTCCATAAACCCTGCCGATTTGAATGTAGCGCCGACCTCCTGGTCGGCTGTAACGTGGGCCTCCCGGCCCACGTCTGCTCATTCGATAGAACATCTTCACCCGGTTATGGACCTAGTGGTGCTAGGCCTGTTACTAACTCCGCGAACTACGCTAACACGCGCACAGCGCGGCTAACTCCGCAACCTACAGCGTCCGTCCCACCGCCCCGGCAATCACCCTTAGCTCGCCCATAAGCTTTTCAAACTGATCCAAATACAGCGTCTGCGCCGAGTCACTCGCAGCCTTGTCAGCGTTGGGGTGAATCTCTACCAGAATCGCATCCGCGCCCGCAGCCACGGCGGCTTTAGCCATGGGAGGAACCATATCCCGCCGCCCGGTTCCATGCGACGGATCGGCCACGACAGGCAAGTGCGACAGCTTGTGCAGCACCGGAATCGCCGAAATGTCCATCGTGTTGCGCGTCGTCGTCTCGTAGGTCCGGATGCCGCGCTCACACAGAATCACGTCGTAGTTGCCGCCGGCCATAATGTACTCGCTCGACAGCAGCAGTTCCTCAATCGTCGCGGCAATTCCGCGCTTCAGCAGTACCGGCTTGCGCGCCTGCCCCAGTTCGCGCAACAGATTGAAGTTCTGCATATTTCGCGCGCCCACCTGAAACAAATCTGTGTACGGCAGCATCGGCTCAATCTGCGAAATCTCCATTACTTCGCTGACCGTCAAGAGGCCGTTCTCCCTCGCCGCTTCGTGCATCAGTTGCAAGCCCGGAATTCCCAGCCCTTGAAAGGCATACGGCGAAGAGCGCGGCTTGAAGGCTCCTCCGCGTAGGAATCCCGCGCCCACCGCCTTCACGCACTTGGCAATCGCAAAAATCTGGTCTCGATTCTCAATTGCGCACGGCCCGGCGATCACCGCGACCTGCTCACCGCCGATCATGGCCCCATTGGCAAATTCGACCACCGTTCCCTCCGGCCGGAAGTCCCTCCCCGCCAGCTTATATGGTGCGGTGATGCGGTGTACATACAGCACTCCCGCCAGAATCTCAAACTTCGCCAGATCGATCTTTGCCGTCGATCCCACGCCCGCCAGAATCGTCTGCGAGGTGCCCGTCGTGCGATGAACATTCACGCCCGCTTCCACCATCGCGTCAAGGACCGCATTGATCTGTTCTTCGCTGGCCTTTTCCTGCATCGCTACTATCATTACTTCTTCCCAATCTCGTGCGCTTCAGCGCCGCTGTCGAGGCCCGGCACTTCCGCCGGGGCATTCCTCTCCGTAGACAACTCCGCCCGCTGCAAAGCCCGCATCACGTCGATGATGCGCTCGTAGATATGCGTCAGTTCGATGTCCGGCAGCGGACCTTTGTTGGCCGCGCGCACGTTGGCGTAGACCAACTTCTCCCGCGCCGGCTCGTATACCGGCAGCAAGGTAGCGGCCTTCAGTTGCCCCACCATCTTCGCCGCACACGCCCGCTCGCTCAGCAGCAATACAAGCTGCCGGTCCAATTCATCAATCTGACATCGCAATTCTTCCAGCGTCATCTCATCCTCGTTTTGCGCCCGGCGCGTTTCATTCGCATCCGCGCCGGTTGCATCGGAACCAAAGTTGAATCCAGGCGGTCTTTTATTCGGCTCTATTTCTGGGTGCCCCATCCTTGAATCGTTCTTTGATTCAAGGGTGGGATACCTCAAACTTCATTCGGACCGAAATTTAATAAGCCGCCAGCATGGGGCGATTACCGGGCCAGCGCTCTAGCCGCGCAGGCCCTTGATAAATCGAGCCACCGCGCCGGGCGCCGCTTCCGCCGTCGAGCCTTCAATCAGCTCGACAATCGCGCTGCCGATAACCGCGGCATCTGCAAACTCCGCCACTTGCGCAACGTGCTCGCTGGTACTGATGCCGAACCCCACGGCCACCGGCAGCCGACTCCATCGCCGAATCCGCGCCACCAGCGCCGCCGCGTCCGAGGTCATCGTCTGTTGCTTGCCGGTGATCCCCACCCGCGAAATCGCGTAAATAAATCCCTTCGAGTGCTGGGCAATCGCCTCCAGCCGCTCATCGGGCGAGGTCGGCGCGGCCAAGAAAATCGGCTGCAAGCCCACCCGTTCCAGCTCAGCCAGGTACTCGCCGGCCTCTTCCACAATCAAATCCGTTGCCAGCACGCCATCCACGCCCGAGGCCTTTGCGTCGTCGGCAAACTTCTTGAGTCCATAGCGCAAGATCGGATTCAGATAGCTGAAGATGACAAGACTCGCCTGCGGACGAGCCGCGCGAATCTCCGCAGCCAGCCGGATCACATCCCGCAGGCTCACACCCCGCTCCAGCGCCCGCTCCATCGCCCGCTGAATCACCGGCCCGTCGGCCAGCGGATCGCTGAACGGCACGCCCAGCTCAATTACATCCGCGCCTGCGTCGATGGCCGCAATGGCAATCTCCCGCGTGGCGTCCAGGCTTGGGTCGCCCGCCGTCAAATAGATCACCAGCCCCGGTTTGTGCTCAAATCCTATCGCCATAAAAATCCGTTCGATCTAATTCCGTTCCAATCACAAAAAATCCGCCAACTTGCCAGCTCGCCATGGCAACTTGCTAACTCGCCATCTTGCTATCTCGCGAAGCGAGGCTAACTCGCCAAATCAAAAACGCTGTCACCCTGAGCACAACAAAAACTCTGTCATCCTGAGCGAAGTTTGGCGCGTTCTTTGCGACAAACGCAGTCGAAGGACCTGCGGTTGCTTTTCGTCCATCCAGCAAAAAATCTCTGTGCCCCATTCATTTCACGTTCTTTGTGAAATGGGTGGGAAACCACAAACCTTGGGTGCCCCACCCTCGCCGTGTTCTTGTTTTTGCGGCTAGGGTGGGAAACCACGAACCCCATCACGCCCCCTGAATCTTCAACTCCCGCGCCAAAATCCCCATATCCTTATCCCCGCGCCCGGATAAGTTCACTACCAGTATGTCACGCGGCGTCATTGTCGGTGCCAGCTTCAGCGCCTCGGCCACTGCGTGCGCGCTCTCCAGCGCCGGCAGAATCCCCTCCGTCCGCGCAAGCCGCACCACGGCCTCCAGAGTCGCGGCATCATCCTGCACCACGTACTCCGCCCGTCCTGAATCATGCAGCATCGCGTGCTCTGGGCCAATCGACGCATAATCCAGCCCTGCCGAAACCGAATGTGTCAGCGCAATCTGCCCATCCTCATCCTGCAAAACATACGAATACGCCCCCTGCAAAACCCCTGGCTCACCGCCCTGGAAGCGCGCCGCGTGATCGCCCAGCTTGCGCCCGCGCCCGCCAGCCTCCACGCCAATCAGCCGGACTTGAGTGTCCTGCAAAAACTCATAGAATGCCCCAATCGCATTCGATCCACCGCCCACGCAGGCAATCACCGCCGTCGGCAGCCGCCCTTCGCGCTCCAGAATCTGCGCCCTCATCTCTTTGCTGATCACGCGCTGAAAATCCCGCACCATCGTCGGATAAGGATGCGCCCCCAGTGCCGACCCCAACAAATAATAGGTTGTCCGCACATTCGTGACCCAATCGCGCATCGCCTCGCTGATGGCGTCTTTCAGCGTCTTCGATCCCGACGAAACCCCGCGCACCTCGGCTCCCAGCAGGCGCATCCTGAGCACATTCAACTCCTGCCGCTCCATGTCCACATCGCCCATGTAGACCACGCACTCCAGCCCCAGCAGCGCGCAAACCGTCGCCGTCGCCACTCCGTGCTGCCCAGCGCCGGTCTCGGCAATAATGCGCTTCTTGCCCATCCTTTGCGCCAGCAACCCCTGTCCCAGCGCGTTATTGATCTTGTGCGCCCCGGTGTGCAGCAGGTCCTCGCGCTTCAAATAAATCTTCGCCCCGCCCAGCTGCTCCGTCAGACGCTTGCAATAGTAGAGCGCCGTCGGCCGCCCGGCGTAGTTGTGCAGCAGGTCGGCCAGCTCCGCCTGAAAGGCAGCGTCGGCCTTGGCCAGATCGTACTCCCGCTCCAGTTCCATCAGCGCCGCCATCAGCGTCTCCGGCACATACCGCCCGCCATAAACCCCAAACCGTCCGCTGCGCGACTCACTCGGTACTGCCGGAAGAACAATCGATGCCATTAGGCCCTCCTGCGGGCTTGCAAAAAAATAGGGAACTCTCTAGTGTACCGGAGCAGCTACCCCAAACCTGGCTCCGCTGGAGAATGATCTTTCGCAAAGAGCGGCTGTCTCCGTTGAGTCCGGGACAGAATGTAGCGCCGGTCTCCTGACCGGCTGTAGTGCGGGCGTCCTCGCCCGCGCTTGTCTATGTCTAATCAACAATTTATGCTGTCTAAACACTCTTCCAGAACTACCGGGAGGAGGATCGTGAAAAAATCATCCGGATTATCTCGGCCCGACGGGCTGACAAGCATGACCTCCGAAGATATCAGGAACAGGCAGTGGACTGAATCGGAGATCGAAGCCGTGCGCAAGGCGAGCGCCGCGCAAGCCGCCGGACTCGATTTACCTGAAAAGGAATACGAAGACATTCTGCGGCTGAGCGAAGAGCAACTCGCGCATCTAGTACGGCTGCGCGGCGGGCGGCGCAAGGTCGCAGTCAGCGTCCGCCTCGATCCGCAGGTACTCGAATGGCTCCGCTCCAAAGGCGAAGGCCACCTCACCCGCATCAACGATATTTTAAGCAACCTGATGGACGCAGAAAGCCGCCTCGGAGCGGGAAGATAAAGCAATTCCAGCCAAATGAACCGGGCTTTAGCCCCTGAAAAAATGCCGATCAACTAACCAATCTGTCATCCTGAGCGACCGAAGCGCAGCGAAGGGAGTCGAAGGACCTGTGGTTGCTTTTCGGCTGCAATGTCGTAATGCAAACGCTACGGATAAAAATTGCTGTTTTGAAAGGCACGACTTTACAGGCTGCGGAAAACTCTATCAAGAGGCCAGAAGCGTCAGGGCACGACTTCAGTCGTGCCGCAAAGCCAGCAAAATGAACCGGGCTTCAGGTGGATGGCGCACCCTAAGTTTTTCAGAATCTCAATCATCGTACAACTGTGGGTGCCCCATCCATCCCGCGTTTTTTGCGGGATGGGTGGGATACCATGAACCCAAAAAACGCAATGGACCCGCTTGGTCGGCTAGTACTTTGACCGCATGAAAATGATCCATCTGGAAATGTAGTGCCGACCTCCCGGTCGGCTGTAATGTGGCCTCCTGGCCCACGTTTGCTAATTCGATAGAACATCTTCACCCGGTCACGGACCTAGTCCTGCCCGGAGATAGCAGGGGGCTTCAGCCCCCTGAATCGAGCGCCCGAAGAGCGCGGCCTTCAGGCCCGGGTCTTCTTTCCCACAGCCCGCCGCTCAGCAAAATAGACCGAAACCTCATCGTGAGGAACAGCAGGCCGAGGATCGTCCAGCGCTTCCTGCACCATGGCGCGAAACCAGGCGTCGTGTTCGGCGGCATTCGTGGCCAGCGCAAAGGGAAGCGCCCCTTCATTCGCCGTGCGCGTCAACAATATCCGCACTGCATCTGAAACAGTAATCCCCATCTCGCCCAGCACCGCCGCTGCGCGTTCCTTCACCGCCGGATCAATCCGTGTTTGCACCAACGCATTTGAAGCCATAAAAGAAAACTCCCAACACATTGTAATTCATCTGCACTACAAATCATAAAATGCATAAAGTGAAATGCGTTTTGCTTTACGCTTGTCGACAAAGCACACAAAAGACTCAACGCTTTTGCGCAGCAAAAGGGTGGGAACCACGAACCTCATGCGCGAAGCGCTTCCGCCTGGACGGCCAGTCCCCGCACCGTAGGTGCTTGCAGATTATTTTCCCGTTTTGCCGCACAATGATTCTCAGTAGTTGTCCTTCAAATCATCCTCCCGGCATCTCTATCTCGCATCGATTTTCAGCCGGAAGCGGCCCAAAGAGGCTAAAACGTCATCTAACTCCTTATCCTGGACTATTTTGCAAATAACTCCTTTGTTTGGACTATTTTACAGCGCAACCATGCCTGTAACATCATGAAAATAATGCGTTTATTTACAAAATACCGGTGGGGGTAGGAGCGCAGAGAATCGACGGACCAAAGGCCGGACGGGTGGGGCACACTGACCCCGATGGAGCGGTAGCTCATCCGCCAGAACGGCCAGTCTCTTGCCACCGACGCTTGCGACACCAATCCAGCTTTGGTAGCATGAGAATAGTTTTTGATGCGCGCAACATTTCCCCGGTGTGCCTCCCAATCAGCCCCGCGCGCCGACTAGAGGTTTCCTTGAGCGAGTCCATCCCCATTCGCAGCGAAGAAACGCAAATGTCCCAGGTGGACGCCGAAACCACGGCGCGCGTCATTGCCGACAAGTGCATCGGCGACCGCATCCGCCGCCTGCGCCTGAAGAAATCCATGGGGCTGGTCGAGTTGGGCAAGCTCACAGGTCTTTCGGCCAGCTTCCTCTCGCAGCTTGAAACCGGCCGCGTCGTGCCCACGCTGCGCAACCTGGCGCGCATTGCGATGGTTTTTTCCAAGGATCTTTCGTATTTCTTTGAGAGCGACGCCGCTGCCATCTTCCGCATTCATCGCCGCAAGGAGCGCGTCCGCCTGCCGCAGACCGGCGTCGAGTCGCCCACCTATTACTTCGAGAGCCTCGGCTACATGGTTCCCGACCGGCCAATGGACCCATACTTTGCCGAGTTCATTCCGCTCTCTGCAGAGGCAGAACCCACGCCGCATCTGCATCCCGGCTTTGAGTTTCTCTATCTGCTGGAAGGCGCGCTCGATCTTCACCACGGTGAGCAGCAATGCACGCTGGAAGAGGGCGATGCGGTCTACTTTGACGCCAGTACGGCGCACTCCTACAAGTGCGCCGCAAAGAAGCCAGCCAAAGCCATTATCGTAACCATGCACCAAGCGCCGCCCCCGCTGCCGCTGAGGGCAGCACGAACAGCGCCCGGCGCATCAGCCCCCTAGCGCTTGACGATCTTGGCCAGACGCGGATCGTCCCACAGCGGAGCAAAATCCTTGTCGCTGTAGACCTGATTCAGGTCGTAATAGTGCAGATCTCGCGCCTTGCTCAGCGACACCAGAGCTCCATCCACGTTGCCGCGCTTGATGTACGCCTTGGCAATCATGTACGCAACGCGGGCGCGCTGCTGCGGCGTTGCAATCTGTGCAATGACGCCCTCATCCGTGGTAGTCAGAATGTCGGCATCCAACTCCAGCGCGCGAGAGTACTCGGTCATCGCGTGGTCTACCTCGCCTTGGCCCATCCAGGCTTCAGCCAGGTTCAGGTGCGTGGCGGCAACCGATTCATCCTTGGCCAATGCCTGCTTGAAGTAGTCAGCCGCTACCTTGTAATTTTTGTCCATCAAGGCAACCGCGCCCAGGTTGTTGATCGCCGAGATCAGCTCAGGGTTGAGCTTGGCCGCCTGCGCGAAGTTTTTGCGCGCCGCTCCTCTTGCCCTCATCTGAAGTTGAACAATGCCCAGCTTGTTGTACAGCGTGGCATTCTGGTGGGAGGCATGGATCGCCTCCTGATAATAGGTGATCGCCACTGCATATTCCTTGTGGCTGCGTGCCAGATCTCCCCGCTCCTCAGCCTTGTGGGCTATCGCTGCCTTATCCGGCTTGGTAGCGCTCTGCGTCCTTGCATACGGCGCCATGCACATCAACAAACTTGCCGCCGCCAATGTCATCATCCGCATCTTCATGGTTCACCCTCCTGAGCATCGGGCATTTTGCAAGAGAAGCTTTCGACTCCTGCAATCTGCTTCCTGCATCCATTGCAGTTGAACCCGATCCGGAAATGTGCACAACGCTATACCTGCTACCCGCCGGCAGCACGGAGGTTAAACTCCTCGCAAAATGGCATGAACTCCATACTCTGCAATATATTACGAGCATTCAAGATTCCAGATGCCACGGTTCGATCTTCTGTGACCGGCAGGAGTTAACAGCCGTTACAGGCAGCAGATCGCCGACCTGCCTCACCGTTAAATGCCCCGAAATTTGAATAGCGGGTTACCATTACAATCAGATTCGGGTGAGGATTCGATGACCATGGCAGCCCCAGAGTCAACCGATCTGCAACAACAATACGCGGAGCTGGATGAAGTGCTTCATTCCGAGTGCTTTACGCGTGCGCCCATGCTCGCCCATCTGCTCTCCTACTTGTGCGAGAAGCTCTTTGCCGGTCAGGCCCATCAAATCAAGGAGTACTCGGTCGGTGTAGAGGTCTTTCATCGCGGAGACTCCTTCGATCAGAACTCCGACTCGATTGTCCGCGTGGAAGCCAACCGCCTGCGCAAGCGCCTGGCCACCTACTATGCCGGGGAGGGTGCCTCGCACCCGCTCCAGATCACGATTCCCTTGGGACAATATGTTCCGGAGTTCAAGGCGGTTGCGGCGCAGCCGGTACTGGAAACGCCTGCTCCCACCACTGAAGCGCCAGCCCAAATTGAACCCTCGCCGAGCCGGAGTTGGCTTGGCCTCTCCAGTCGCCGCATCCAAATCGCGTGGATTGCAGGCGCTGTTGCTCTGCTCTTCGTCATCCTTGGTTGTACATGGCTGATTCTCCGCCAGATGAAGCACCAACCGGAGGCGACCGGAGTGACTGCCTCCGGGGCGCAGACCTCGGAGCCTCAGCTTGGCCCGCCTGTGGGCGAAGAGGTACGTATCCTGGCTGGCTCAGGCCGCAGCTTTGTCGATCATGCCGGCAAACTATGGAATGCGGACGCCGGGTTCGACGGTGGTACGGCGGTCAAAAGCATTGTGCAGCGTATCGCCCGCACCCAGGACCCGGATTTTTACCGTACCAGCCGCCAGGGCAGCTTCCGCTACAACATTCCGCTCAAGCAAGGCATCTACGAGCTGCGCCTGCACTTTGCCGAGACCGAATACGACTCGGAGCTTCCGGCGGGCGGCGGGGAGGGCAGCCGCATCCTGACCGTGCGCGCCAATGGCCGGGCACTGCTGACCCGCTTCGATATTGTGGCCGATGCGGGAGCCAGTCGCACCGCCGACATCAAGGTCTTCCCCGGCATCAAGCCAGCGCTGGACGGCCAACTGCATCTGGAGTTTGCTGGCGAAGAAGGCAAGCAGGCCACTCTTTCGGCCATCGAAGTTTTGCCCGGATACAGCGATCACATCCGGCCCATCCGTGTGCTTGCCCGCCAGACTCCGTATTACTCCAACGACAGCCATTGGTGGAGTCCCGACAACTACTTTCTGGGCGGGCAACTGGCAAATTATGCGACCCCGGTCAGCGGAACCGACGATCCGGAGCTTTACGAAACCGAGCGCTGGGGCAACTTCTCCTATGCGATTCCCGTCTCGCCCGGCAAGTACACGGTCTTGCTGCACTTTGCCGCGCGCCATGGAAACTGGGACCAGTCCGCCTCCTCTGGCGACGGTCGGCCTGCGGTTGCACACGTCTTCAATCTCTTCTGCAATGGCAATGCGCTGCTGAAGAACTTCGACTTGGCCTACGAGGCGCGGCAAAACGACGTGGTCACGCGCAAGTTCACTGGCCTGGAACCGAATGCCCAGGGCAAGCTGCTGCTGAGCTTCGTGCCTGTGGACGGCTACGCAACCGTCACCGGAATCGAAGTCCTCCCGCAATAGTACAGGGGGCAGGGATCAGGGTTCAGGGGTCAGAAAAGCATTGTTCCATGGATCATTTCGTTCTATTGCGCGTGGAAGAGGAATTTTTATCGGCAACAGAAGTGGAATCGCGGGAACATTTTTAGGGTCTGCCGCGTAGATAGTTTTGGTGTAGGTGAGCTTGGAACGATGACGCACCACTGAAGATCGAGGAGAATTTCATGCGTTTGAATCTCAGAGTTGCCGCTTTGGCTACCATTATTTATCTTGCCCTTCCGACCGGATTTGCCCATGCGGCCCCGGCTCCCAAGAGCGGGCATGGAACCCTGGTAATCGTCTTCAAGGACGGCCACCGGCAGAGCTACAACCTCTCCGACATTGAGCGGGTGGAGTTTCCTGCCTCCGCTACCTCCTCCGCGGCCAGCGCGCCAGCACCCGGGAATCCTTCGTCGCCCTCGCGCGCGCACTTCCTGGGAAAATGGGAGGTCGGCGACGGCAGCGGACGCAGCTTCTTCATCACTCTCTATGACGATGGTGCTGCCCGGAGGTCCCTCGGCGGCGCGCGTGGCAGGTGGGCTTACGTTGACGGCGAGGCCCAGGTGACCTGGGACGACGGCGCGCAGGATGCAATCCGCAAAAGCGGCCCCGGCTTCCAGAAGTTCGCGTACGGCTCCGGAAAATCCTTCCACGACTCGGCCGACAACGTCACCAGCGCGCGCAACACCACGCCGCATCCCATTTAGTTGCATTTTCAAATGAAGTAAGCCTGGGTGCCCCACCCTCGCCGCGTTCTTGTTTTTGCGGCTAGGGTGGGAAGTTAATGGAATAATGGACTGCATTCAATACGAAAATGACTATGCGGGAATTGGGGCGAAGTACGCGGCAACTTCTTCCCAGTTGTTCACGCGCAGAAAGCTGGTCTCGGCCATGTTGCGCGGAGCGGTGTAGAGCAGCCCTTGTCCCTCAAAGCGCAGCAGGTTTTTGGGCAGGTCGTCGATCAGATAATCGGCGCGCAGAATCGACTTGTCGCCGCAAAATACATAGTTCGTAAGCGGAATGAAGGGAAAGTGGCGCTGCAGCCAGCGGTACTTGGGGCCGAGCGAGTTGGGTACGCTCATGGCCTGCGTGGCGATGAAGATTTCAAAGCGCGCCGAAAGCTCTTCCAGCACCGTTTGTGAGCCGGGAATCACGGCCAGATCTTCGAAGAAATCCTCGGCGTCCAGGAAGGCGCGCAACTGCTGTTGGCGGTCGGCTGGAACCACCTCCCAGAGGCCTTTTCCGGCCAAGTCGCGCGCCGTGACCTCTTCGTCGAAGGTCTGGTTGTAGCGGCTCAGGTGCTCGGCCAGCGTATCGGCCATCACCTCATCCATATCGACACAAATCCGCTGCAAGGCTGGCTCCAAGGCGATGATCGCCTATGAAAAGGGTAGCAGGAACGGAGGTAGAGGCTCTACTCGTCGTCTTCGTCCTTGACCACTTTGCGCTTCGCTTTGGGCTTGGGCTTGGCGTCGGGATCAGGCGCGGGAGCCATCGACGGGTCCCAATAGAGCAGGCGGAAGCAACTGTCGCAGGTGAGCAGTTCGCCCTCGCGGAGCTGGTTCCAAGTCTGCGGGCGCACACCCATGCGGCAGCCGGTGCATTGCTTGTTATCGACGCGGGCGAGACCCGTGCCGCGCGAACCGCAGAGGCGGTCGAAGCGGACCAATACATCCGGCTCAATCAGCGGACGCAGTGCCTCGCGCTTGACGTTGAGAGCCTTCAGGTCGCGGGCAACCTCTGCCAAGTGAATCTGGACGCGCGCGCGGGTGTTGTCGAGCGTCAAAGCCAACCGCTCGACTTCGGCGCGGGCGGCGGCCAGAGCGGTCTCTTGAGCTTCGGTGCGCTCCAGGCTGGCGAAATCCTCTTCTTCCAGCCGCGCGGCCTCGGCCTCGGCAAAGGTCAGCTCGTGCTCGACGGCAGCCGCCTGCTCGGGCGTCTTGATCGAATCCAACTGGCCGCGATAGCGCACAGCCTTCTGCCGTTGCGTGGCAATGTCCAGATCGAGACGTCGGCGCAGCGTTTCCTCGGCTCTTAAAGCATCTGAAGCCTTGGCCGAAAGGCTCTGGGCCGCAGCCAGCGCTGCTTCCGCCTGCGCCACCTCTTCCGGCAGCGTACGCGCAGCCTTGGTCAGGCGCGTGCGCTCCAACTCCACCGCTTGCAGCTTTACGAGGTTTTCAATTTGCTCTAGCATCTGTGCTAGCAAGTCTACGGCATTGACCTGCCATTCATGAAATCAGTTCTCCACCGGCTTTCGTCGACCCGCAGGGCATGAAACCTTGGGTGCCCCAACTTTGCCGCGTCGAAATCCACATCGGTGTGCGCGCGGTTCAATGCGTTGAAGCACCGGCAGATTAAAATGAAAGCAGGGGCGCATCCCCGTAAAGAATCGAGCCGAGCCAATGTATGAAGTCACCGTGGAGGCAGATTTTTCCTCCGGCCACTACCTCCGCAACTACAAGGGCAAGTGCGAGAACCCGCACGGCCACAACTACAAGGTCCGCGTAACGCTGGCCGGCGCAGAGCTGGACCCGGCCGGCCTTCTGCTCGACTTCAAGCTGCTCAAGCAGGTGCTGCGCCCGGTCATCGAGCGCATCGACCACCAGATGCTCAACGAGCTAGAACCATTTATAGTGCTGAATCCCTCGGCTGAGAACCTGGCCCGCTACTTCTACGACCAGACCAACGAGCAGCTCGCCGACCTAACCCAGGGCCGCGTCCGCGTAAAAGAAGCCACCATCTGGGAGACAGACACGACCACCGCAACTTACTACGAGTGAGACGACAAGTTGCCATGTTTCCCAACAATAAATTGATAACGGTTTTCATCCATTGCTATCCAAAGCATCCTGATGGCTTTTACGGTTTGGTTTGAGTTTGCAATTCCTGGGCCGTTCCGATATGATTCATAAATGTGTCCAGAGGAAATCTCTGGGCCGTCACAAGGACCACGGTTTCTGGGCTTGACTGTCTGAGGCGCGGCGACGCAATGGTTGCCCCTCCGGCAAGGAGTTCTCCGCAAAGCGGGGCTGGCAGAGGCGGTGGGAGACGAGGGAAGAATGGCTAAAACAAGCAAGAATATTACGAAGGCGCGCGCGGCTGTAGTCAAGCCGGTGTATCCTCTGTCCGAGGCGGTCGGTCTGCTAAAGCAGGTCAAGTACGCCAAATTCGATGAAACCGTTGACCTTACCATGAGATTAGGTGTTGACACGCGCCATGCTGACCAGATGGTCAGAGGAACCGTGGTGCTGCCGCATGGGTTGGGTAAGACCAAGACGGTAGCCGTGATCTGCACCGGCGACCGGCAGAAGGAAGCAACGGCGGCGGGTGCGGATTTTGTCGGCGGCGAAGAGATGGTCGAGAAGATCCAAAAGGAAAGCTGGACCGACTTTGACGCTCTGATCGCTACGCCAGACATGATGAAGGTCGTCGGCCGTTTGGGCAAGATTCTCGGACCCAAAGGCTTGATGCCGAATCCCAAGACCGGAACCGTGACCATGGACGTGGCCGCGGCGGTCAAGGAGATCAAGGCCGGCAAGGTGGAGTATCGCGCCGACAAGACCAGTCTGGTGCATGTGCCGGTGGGCAAGCTGAGCTTTGATGCGCAGAACCTGATCGACAACGCGACGACGGTGATTGGCGCGGTGGTACGCAGCAAGCCTTCGGCGGCCAAGGGCAAGTACATCAAGAGCATTACTCTCAGCTCGACGATGGGTCCTGGAGTTCCGCTGGATAACGCTGTGGCGGACGCGGCGGGCAAGCACTAGACGGTTCTCAGTTTTCAGTTGTCAGCGGCCGGTTGCCAGCACACTGTGTTGCGATTGGGAAGCCGGGACAGTCAATCGAGCCCCATGCGGGCAGAACAGTTTGGAATTACTGGCACGATTCAGCGGCAGACAGGTTCTTCGATACTGAGAACTGAAAACTGACAACTGAGAACTGCCGGAGCGGAGCGACGAGATGGCGATTTCAAGGGCAAAGAAGACAGAGAAGGTTCAACTGCTGACGAGTGAGTTGGAGAACTCGACGACGGCGATCATCGGTACATTTAGCAAGCTGACGGTGGCCAAGGATTTTGCGCTGCGTAAGGTGATCCGCGAAGCTGGCGGCAAGTACCGCGTGGTGAAGAACAAGCTGGCAGCGGTCTCCGGTAAGGGCACCCAGGTCGAGGCTGCGCTGAAAGGCCTCAAGGGTGTGAACTCGGTTGCGTTTACAGCGGGCGATCCGGTTGCGTTGGCCAAGGTCTTCTCGAAGTGGGCGAGCGACAATGCGGAGTTCCAGTTCAAGCTGGGCATTGTGGACGGCAAGCTGCTGACGGTTGAAGAGATCAAGGCTCTGGCGACGATGCCGGGCAAGGAAGAACTCTTTGCCAAGCTGCTCTTCCTCATCAATGCTCCGGCGCAGCGCCTGGCGACGGTCATCAACGCCACGGGCAAGGATCTGGCGGTGGTGCTGGGTCAAGGCGTGGAGAAGGAAAAGTTTGCGGCAGCCGCGTAGGCAGTGAGATTTATGGTCTCCCAGGTCTCAAAAACGAGACCTGGGGCACCCAGAGAGTTTAGTGCAAGTTTTGGCCGGGAAATGGGCGGGAAGTGCGCGAGTCTGGCGCATCGGAAACTTCCAGTCTAGCTTTGCGGCCGTGGTAAAACAATTCAAAACGAATGTGAATGGAGAGAACAATGGCGGATCTGGCACAGTTGGAAGAGCAAATCGTAGCGTTGAGCCTGCTGGAAGCGGCGGCTTTGGTGAAGAAGCTGGAAGAGCGTTTGGGCGTTTCGGCGGCGGCGGCAGCTCCGGTTGCGGCGGCGGCAGGCGGCGCGGCGGCTCCGGTTGCTGAAGAGAAGACCGAGTTCCAGGTGATTCTGAAGGACTTCGGCGCAAACAAGATCAATTGCATCAAGGCCGTGCGCGAAGTCACCTCGCTGGGTCTGAAGGAAGCCAAGGATCTGGTGGACGGCGCTCCCAAGGCAATCAAGGAGAACGCGACCAAGGACGAGGCCGAAGCCATCAAGAAGAAGTTTGAAGGCATCGCGACCATCGAAATCAAGTAGGCACGAACAAGCTGCCTAGCCCGCGCGGCTAGGCAGCTTGCAAGGCAAGCCGGGACGCGCTACGATAGTTGATGCGCGTCTTTTTGTCTTGTTCCGAATTTTTACAGGAACAGATAGAGCAGTGCGGCGCGTCTTGGCAAATAGGTACAGGCACGGATCGTCCGTTCTACCGAGGCAGAGCCAAGCCTTCGGGAGACGGGATTTGCAATATAGTTAAGTGCCTTGTGGTCAGTGGTTTACCTGGGAGGCGACCGGGTTTCCCGTTGACGGTGCGATGGGTTGGCGAGCGAGCGGCAGAAGCGAGCTTTGGGATCGGCGAGAGCAGGCAAAGCAATTCGGATGGGAGCACAGGCAATGGGCCGCGCTCGTGAGGCATTGTGTCCTCGCGGGCTTTTTGTGTCTCCCGGCTGCGCAGAGTGCCCTTTTCGGGAAAATCTGCACGGCGTGTACCAGAATAGCAAACAGGCTTTTTCGTAGCGTTTGCATCTCCGGATGTGCGCAGTGTAGCGCAGAAGCCAGATGTGCGGCAATGCCTGCGACGCAATTTTAACTTTTCCTCCGGGAGTTTTGCGGTTTGGAGAGGTTTCTGGCGGGTTTGCTCTTCGCAAGAACGGAATTGCCCGGTGATGGCCGGGGTTTTGAGGGATGGGGCTGGAGATTGCAGTGAGGCCAGTCCGGATTTTTTGACTTAATTACGTAGTTAGCTGGCGCCGATCAGACTCGGGCGCTGGCCCGGTCCAGATTTGGCACCGGAGCGACCAGGGTCAGGAGTGAAGCATGCCCAACGAGAAGCGCGCGATTCGCAGCCGGCTCGATTTTTCCAAGATTCCCACCGCAACCCAGATTCCCAACCTGATTGAAGTGCAGCGGCGTTCGTATGAGCGCTTTCTGCAGATGGACAAGCTGCCCAACGAGCGCGATGACGCTGGTTTGCAGTCGGTGTTTGTGTCGGTTTTTCCGATCACCGATTTTCGCGGGATCTCGCAGTTGGACTTTGTGGATTTTTCCATCGGCAACTGGGAGTGCAAGTGCGGCCACTTGAAGGGCCTGCATCACCTGCGCACGGCTTGCGTGCATTGCGGGTCGATGGTGATTACCGACCCCTTCCATCCCGGTGATGTGCTCTGCCAGAAGTGCGGCACGTACAACAAGAACACGCCCGACTTCTGCAACAAGTGCGGCGACCCGGTGAGCTTGCAGTTGAAGTACGACCAGCAGGAGTGCGAGGAGCGGGGCATGACCTTCTCGGCACCGCTGAAGGTGACGGTTCGCCTCACGATTTATGACAAGGATCCGGAGACCGGCAACAAGTCGATCCGCGACATTAAAGAGCAGGAAGTTTTCTTCGGCGACATTCCTTTGATGACGCCCAACGGCACGTTCATTGTGAACGGGACCGAGCGCGTGATTGTCTCGCAGTTGCACCGTTCGCCCGGTGTGTTTTTTGAGACGGCCAATAACCGCACTTATTTTCTGGGCAAGATTATTCCCTATCGCGGCTCGTGGGTAGAGTTTGAGTACGACCAGAAGAATATTCTCTATGTCCGCATCGACCGCAAGCGCAAGTTTTTGGGAACGATCTTCCTGCGCGCGCTGGGACTGCGTTCGGATGAAGAGATTTTGAAGACCTTTTACACCGTGGACCGTTTTCATATCGCCGACGGCAAGCTGCAGTGGGCGGTTCCGGAAGAGGGCAAAGGCTCGACGCATCTGGTGGGCGCAAAGCCCGCTCATGCGATTCTGCACAACGGCGTGGAGATTGCCTTTAGCGGACGCAAGATTACACCGCACTCGTTGAAGGCCTTGCGTGCGGCGGCGATTGACCGCGTGGAAGTGGAGCAGGCCGAACTGGACGGCGCGCTGACCGCGGCCGACGTGGTGGATTTGAATACCGGCGAAGTGGTGGTGGAAGCCAACATCGAGCTGACGGCCGACCGGCTGCACAAGATTCTGTCGAGCGGCGCGGCGAGCTTCGAGGTCTTCTTCCCGGAGCGCGACGACGTGGGCAACATCATCACCAACACGCTGAAGCGCGATTCGATCAGAAAACCAGAGGAAGCGCTGATCGAAATTTATCGCAAGCTCAGGCCCGGTGATCCGCCGACACTGGACACCGCAACGGCGCTTTTCGAGGGTATGTTCTTCGATGCGCGCAAGTACGATTTCTCTCGCGTGGGCCGTTTGAAGTTCAACATCAAGCTCTATGAAAATCAAGACGCCTCGCAACTGCATCACCGCACGCTGACGCCAGAGGATTTCTATGCGACGATCCGCTATCTGCTGAAGCTGCGCAAGAACATCGGCATGGTGGACGACATCGATCACCTGGGCAACCGCCGCGTCAGGGCCGTGGGCGAACTGATGGAAAATCAGTTCCGCATTGGCCTGGTGCGCATGGAGCGCGCCATCAAGGAAAAGATGAGCGTCTATCAGGAGCTTTCGACGGCGATGCCGCACGACCTGATCAACGCCAAGCCGGTGATGGCGGCGATTCGCGAGTTCTTCGGATCTTCGCAGTTGTCGCAGTTCATGGATCAGACCAATCCGCTCTCCGAGATTACGCACAAGCGGCGTCTCTCGGCTCTTGGGCCGGGCGGTTTGAGCCGCGAGCGCGCGGGCTTTGAAGTCCGCGACGTGCACACCACGCACTATGGCCGCATCTGCCCGATTGAAACGCCGGAAGGCCCGAACATCGGACTCATCAGCTCACTGAGCTGCTTTGCGCGCATCAACGAATATGGCTTCATCGAGTCGCCTTACCGCAAGGTGAAGGACTCGCGCATTCTTGACTATGTGGAGATTGCCAACGCCGGCGAGAGTGGCCTGCGCGTGGGCGATCACATCGAGAAGGAAGAGGCTGCGCGGCTGAACGACAAGCTGAAGAAAGAGGGCAAGCGGCCGATCGACAACATTCCCTTCAGCTTCTATCTTTCCGCGTGGGAAGAGGACAAGCACACCATCGCGCAGGCCAACATCGATTTCGATGAGAACGGTGTCATCACCGAGGATCTGGTGAATGCGCGCCGCCAGGGCAACTTTGTGCTGGTGAATCGCACGGATGTGGATTACATCGATGTCAGCCCGAAGCAGCTTGTTTCAGTGGCCGCGTCGTTGGTTCCGTTCCTGGAACATGATGACGCCAACCGCGCACTGATGGGCGCAAATATGCAACGCCAGTCTGTGCCGCTGCTGGTGGCCGAAGCGCCGCTGGTGGGCACCGGGATGGAAGGTGTGACGGCGCGCGACTCAGGCGCCGTGATTCTGGCCAAGCGCAACGGCATTGTGGATTCGGTGGATTCGCAGCGCATTATCGTGCGCGTCGAAGGCGAACATCATCCGACGCAGTTGTCGCGTGAAGTGGGTTCGGACATCTACACGCTGATTAAATTCAAGCGTTCTAACCAGAACACCTGCATCAACCAGAAGCCGATTGTTCGCGAGGGCGACCGCGTGATCAAGGGACAAGTGATTGCCGACGGACCTTGCACCGAGCAGGGCGAGTTGGCTCTGGGACGCAATGTGCTGGTGGGCTTCATGCCGTGGCGCGGCTACAACTTCGAGGACGCCATCCTCATCAGCGAAAAGCTGGTGCGGGAGGACTACTACACCTCGGTCCACATCGAGGAGTTCGAGATTGAAGCGCGCGACACCAAGCTGGGACCGGAAGAGATCACTCGTGATATTCCCAATGTCAGTGAGCATGCACTCAGAGACCTCGATGAGAGCGGCGTGATTCGCATCGGCGCGCAGATCAAGCACGGCGATATTCTGGTCGGCAAGGTGACTCCCAAAGGCGAGACGCAATTGACGCCTGAAGAGAAGCTGCTGCGGGCGATCTTCGGCGAAAAGGCCGGCGATGTGCGCGATGCTTCGCTGACCTGCCCTCCAGGCATCGAAGGCACGATTGTTGATGTGCGCATCTTCAGCCGCAAGGGCCAGGAGAAGGACGAGCGCGCCAAACAGATTGAAGGCGAGTATGTGAACAAGCTCGAGAAGAATCTGGGCGACGAGATTCGCATTTTGACCGACGAGCGATTGAAGCGTTTGGATGGAATCCTGGGTGGCAAGGAAGTGCTGGCCGATTTGCACGACGAGCGCACCAACAAGCGTTTGCTGACCAAGGCTGCGATTCTGGACCGCGAGACGATCGAGCGCATTTCGACGAAGAACCTGAAGCGCATCCGCTATGCCGACAAGGACCCTCGGGTCAACGAGCAGATCGACGAGATCGAAGAGATGACCTCGCGGCAGATCGAAGTGCTGCGCAAGATCACGAATGAAAAGGTCGCCAAGCTGGCCAAGGGCGATGAGCTGCCTCCGGGCGTCATCAAGCTGGTCAAGGTTTATGTGGCGATGAAGCGCAAGTTGAGCGTGGGCGACAAGATGGCCGGTCGACACGGCAACAAGGGCGTGATTGCGCGCATTCTTCCGGAAGAAGATATGCCGTATCTGCCCGATGGAACGCCGATGGAGATTGTTTTGAATCCATTGGGCGTGCCTTCTCGTATGAACGTGGGGCAGGTTCTGGAGACGCATCTGGGATGGGCCGCGCACGCGCTGGGCGAGAAGATTGCCGCGCTGATCAAGGCGAATAGCGACGTGGAAACCACGCGCGCGCTGATGCGGAAAGAGTTTGCCGGAACCGCGGCGCTGCGTCAACTGGAGGAGCTGGACGACGAGATGCTTCTTCGCGTGGGCGCAGGCATGAAGCGCGGCATCTGGTTCGGCACGGCGGTCTTTGATGGCGCTCGCGAGGGCGAGATCAAGTCGCTGCTGGCTTCGGCTGGGCTGCCTTTATCGGGCAAGACAGCTCTGTTTGACGGCATGACGGGTGAGCAGTTTGAGCAGCCGGTGACGGTGGGCTACATCTACATGCTGAAGCTCTCGCACTTGGTGGACGACAAGATTCACGCGCGTTCGATTGGACCGTACTCGCTGATTACGCAGCAGCCTTTGGGCGGCAAGGCGCAGTTCGGCGGGCAGCGCTTCGGCGAGATGGAAGTGTGGGCGCTGGAGGCTTATGGCGCGGCTTACATCTTGCAGGAACTGCTGACGGCGAAGTCGGATGACGTCTATGGCCGTACCAAAATTTACGAGGCCATTGTGAAGGGCGAGGCGGCGATTGAGCCGGGCGTTCCGGAGTCGTTCAACGTGCTGATCCGCGAGTTGCAATCGCTCTGCCTGGATGTGGAGCTGATCAAGCGCGCGGACCTGATCAAGAAGCTGCCTGAGCCGGATTTGGCAGCGGTTGCGGATTAATTCCGTGGTATCCCAGGTCTCAAAATCGAGACCTGGGGCACCCGCTGAGCGCTGAGTTTTCAGGGTTCTTCTTTGAAAGCGGCAAAAACCGCTTCCCGGGAAGGAAGAACCTGATAAGAATCCCGGGGAAAGCCAAGGCAGGCGCCGACAAGGCCCGCCAAGGAGGGTCACCTTGTTCCGTTCAAACCCATTCGAGCTTTCTGGTCCCATTACCGATTTCGACGCGATCCGCATCATGCTGGCCTCTCCGGAAAAGATCCGCAGTTGGTCGCATGGCGAGGTGACCAAGCCTGAGACGATCAACTACCGCACCTTCAAGCCAGAGCGCGACGGGCTTTTCTGCGCGCGTATCTTTGGACCGGTCACCGACTGGGAGTGCCTGTGCGGCAAGTACAAGCGCATGAAGCACCGCGGCGTGATCTGCGACAAGTGCGGCGTGGAAGTGACGGTGAGCAAGGTGCGCCGCGAGCGCATGGGCCACATTGAGCTGGCGTCGCCCTGTTCGCACGTCTGGTTCTTCAAGGGCCTGCCCTCGCGCATCGGCCATCTGCTGGACATTTCTCTGCGCGATCTGGAAGCGATTCTGTACTTTGAGTCGTATGTTGTGGTCGATCCCGGCGACTCTGCGACCAAAGAGCGCGAGATCATCAAGGACGAGACCAAGTTCCGCGAGCTGGATGCGCAGTTCCGTCCCTCCGGCTTCAAGGCGATGATGGGCGCCGAGGCGATCAAGGAACTGCTCAAGCGCGTGCAGATCGACGAACTGGGCATTGAACTGCGCGAGAGAATGAAGACCGAAACCTCCGCGCAGAAGAAGCTGAAGTATGCCAAGCGTCTGAAGGTCGTCGAAGCCTTCCGCAAGAGCGACAACAAGCCGCAGTGGATGATTCTGGATGTGCTGCCGGTGATTCCTCCAGAGCTGCGCCCTCTGGTGCCGCTGGATGGCGGACGCTTTGCGACATCTGATTTGAACGATCTTTATCGCCGCGTCATCAATCGCAACAACCGCTTGAAGAAGCTGATGGACCTTCATGCGCCGGAAGTAATTGTGCGCAACGAGAAGCGTATGTTGCAAGAGGCCGTCGATGCGCTCTTCGACAACGGTCGCCGCGGTCGAGTGCTGCGCGGCGCGAACAATCGTCCGCTGAAGTCGCTGTCTGACACTTTGAAGGGCAAGCAGGGACGCTTTAGACAGAATCTTTTGGGCAAGCGTGTGGATTATTCGGGCCGTTCGGTAATCGTGGTGGGTCCGGATCTGAAGCTGCATCAGTGCGGGTTGCCGAAGAAGATGGCGCTCGAACTCTTCAAGCCGTTTATCTATCATCGCCTGGAGCAGACAGGCCACTGCACCACCATCAAGCAGGCCAAGGAAATGGTGGAGATGCAGGAGCCGGTGGTGTGGGACATTCTGGAAGAGGTCATCAAGGACCATCCGGTGATGCTCAACCGCGCGCCTACGCTTCACCGCTTGGGCATTCAGGCCTTTGAGCCGGTGCTGGTCGAGGGCAAGGCGATCAAGATTCATCCGCTGGTCTGCACAGCCTTCAATGCCGACTTTGACGGCGATCAGATGGCGGTGCATATTCCGCTGTCGCCAGAGGCGCAGATTGAAGCCAGCGTGCTGATGCTGGCCTCACACAATATTCTTTCGCCGGCTTCCGGCCAGCCGATCACCGTGCCTTCGCAGGATATGGTGCTGGGCCTCTATTACCTGACCAAGGCCAAGAAGAACGCCAAGGGCGAGGGCCGCGTCTTCGGCAATACGGAAGAGATTCTGATGGCTCTGGAAGCCAAGGAAGTGGAGACACTTTCGCCCATCCGCCTGCGCTATACGGGCAAGGTGCTGGACTTGACCACGGCCTACGACGATCAAGATCTGACGCACGTGGAAGCGGTGGACTTCAACAAGCAGTACATCTCGACGACGGTGGGCCGCGTGATTCTGAACGACGCGCTGCCGGAGGGAATGCCGTTCATCAACGGCCTGCTGAAGAAGAAGGGCATCGGTCAGTTGGTCAATTACTGCAACCAGAATCTAGGCCTGGAAGTCACGGTTGGAATGTTGGACAAGATCAAGGAGATGGGCTTCAAGTACGCCACGCGCTCCGGGCTTTCAGTCGGCTTGGACGACATGGTGATTCCGGACTCGAAGTACACGGTTGTGCACGAGGCCGACTTGAAGGTGATCGAGGTCCAGAAGCAGTACATGGACGGCGCTATCACTAACGGCGAACGCTCGAACAAGGTCATCCAGATGTGGTCGGCGGTGACTGACAAGGTGGCCGACGAGATGTTCGGCAACATGAAGCGCGCCGACGACGAGGGCGCATTCAACCCGATCTACATCATGGCCGACTCCGGCGCTCGTGGATCGAAGCAGCAGATTCGTCAGCTCTCCGGAATGCGCGGATTGATGGCTAAGCCCTCGGGCGAAGTCATTGAGACGCCCATCACGGCGAACTTCCGCGAAGGCCTCACGGTGCTCGAGTACTTCATCTCGACCCACGGCGCGCGCAAGGGATTGGCCGATACGGCCTTGAAGACGGCCGATTCTGGCTATCTGACCCGCCGCCTGGTGGACGTGGCGCAGGACGTCATTGTCACCGAGTACGATTGCGGCACGGTCGAGGGCATCTACGTTGGCTCGATCGTCGAGTCCGGCGAGATCATCGAGGAGCTGCGCGACCGCATCATTGGCCGCGTGTCCTTGGAGCGCATTAAGGACTACGACGGCAACATCATCATCGATATCAATCAGGGTATCGATGAAGAGACCGCTGTAGCGATTCAGGGCGCGGGCGTGGAGAAGGTGCGCATCCGTTCGGTGCTGACCTGCGAGTCAAAGCGCGGCGTCTGCGCGCTCTGCTATGGGCGCAACCTGGGTTCGGGACGCATGGTGGAACTGGGCGAAACCTGCGGCGTAATTGCGGCGCAGTCGATCGGCGAACCGGGCACGCAGTTGACGATGAGAACCTTCCACGTCGGTGGCACGGCCAGCCGCGTCTCTGACAAGTCTAAATTGGACGCCAAGAACAACGGCACTGTGCGCTTCATCAATCTGAACTATGTGGAGAGCAAAGACGGCACGCTGGTGGCGATGAACCGCTCCGGATCGATCGCTGTTCAGGATGAGCGCGGTCGTGAGAAGGAGCGCTATCAGGTGGTTTACGGCGCGCGCATGAGGGTGAAGGACGGAGAGCACGTAACGCTGGGTCAGTTGCTGGCCGAGTGGGATCCGTACACCTACTCTATCCTCACCGAAATTGGCGGCACGGTGACCTTCAAGGACTTGCAAGAAGGCATCACGCTGAACGAGGAAGTGGACGAAGTGACGGGCCTTTCGCGCTGGGTGGTTGCCGACGCCGCCGACGAAAAGCGCCAGCCTACCTTTGTGGTGAAGAACGCAACCGCGCACAAGCGTTACCTGCTGCCGCGCGGCGCTCACTTGATGATCGAGGACGGTGCCGAGGTGGGTCCGGGCGATGTGCTGGCCAAGATCCCCAAGGAAAGCACCCGCACCAAGGACATCACCGGTGGTCTGCCGCGTGTCGTCGAGCTGTTCGAGGCGCGCAAGCCGCGCGAGACGGCCATCATCAGCGAGATCGATGGTGTGGTCCGCTTCGGCGATGTGGTCAAGGGACAGCGCAAGATCTACATTACCGCGGACAACGGCGACGAGAAGGAATACTCGGTGCCGCGCGGCATTCACGTCAACGTGCAGGAAGGCGAGCGCTTGAGCGCTGGCGACCCGCTGATGGATGGTCCTCTCAACCCGCACGACATTCTGGACGTGTTGGGCGAGAAGGCGTTGCAGGCTTACCTGGTGAACGAGATTCAGGAAGTTTACCGCCTGCAGGGCGTGGCTATCAGCGACAAGCACATCGAAGTGATTGTGCGTCAGATGCTGCGTTGGGTGAGAATCGACGAAGTGGGCGACACGAACTTCCTCTTGGAGCAGCAGGTGGATCGCTTCCGCTTCCGCGAGGAGAACGATCGCGTGCTGAACAACGGAGGCCGTCCGGCGATTGGGCGTCCGCTGCTGTTGGGCATCACCAAGGCCTCGCTCTCGACAGACAGCTTCATCTCGGCGGCCAGCTTCCAAGAGACGACGCGCGTGCTCACCGAGGCCAGCATCAACGGGGCCATCGACAACCTGCGCGGCTTGAAGGAGAACGTGATCGTTGGGCGCTTGATTCCCGCCGGCACGGGCTTGGAGTACTACCGCAACGTCAAGCTCTCGCCAGAGCTGGAAGAAGCGGCGGCGCGCGTACAGCAAGAGGTGACGGCAGAGATGGAAGCCGCCGAGCGCGAACTGGAACTAATGCGCCAGGAGGGCGAAGCCGAGGAGATGGCCTCCGAATAGCATATGCAGTGCGGCCAGCCGCTCGCTATTCGCTCGCATGGGTTTTTGTGACTACATTCAATTAACCGCCACGGAGGGTCTATGGCCTTCGCCAGATTCGCTCCAGGCGTTTGACAAGAACGGGAAACTCGGAAGTTTCGGGTTTCCCTTCTTTTTTGCCTCCGTCAAAGTAATTCAAACGGAAGAGCAGCCGATAAGAGAGTGGTGGAGTCAGGCAAACTGACGCACTATGAAACGGTCTCCTGATGAAGAGGCTCATCGCATCCATTGCCGTGTTTCTTGGCTCAGCCGCAGCGGCATGGGCAACGCAGCCTGCTCCGCTGACCACGCTGCACGCCGTTCATTCGCTCACCAACGCCGAGGCGGCCCAGAGAATTTCTGCCGATTTTGAGGCGACCGTAACCTATTTTCCCGGCTATGAATCTCTTCTTTTTGTGCAGGATGGCGATGAAGCAGTCTTTGTGTTAGACAGCAGCACGCTAAAACTGATTCCCGGTGATTACGTCCGGATTGTGGGAACGACGCAGGCCAGCTTTCATCCCATTGTTATCTCCAATCACGTGACCGTGCTCCGCCATGGAGCCATTCCCAAACCGGTTCCGGTCAGTTTCGCGGATCTGATCCAGGGCAACGATGACTGTATGCTGGTCAGCCTGCATGCCGTGGTGCGCACCGCCGAACTGGGTTGGAGCACGGCATCGCGCGTCACGTATTTGCAGATGCTGATGGATGGCGGCTATATCGACGCGATGGTAGACAGCGACAATGCAAGCGCGCTCAGTGGCCTGCTCGACGCCGAAGTGGAAATTACCGGAATTGCCGGGGGGAAATTCGATGCGAAGATGCAGCAAGCCGGTATTCTGCTCCATGTTCCTACACTGGCGAATGTGAAAGTTCTTCAACGCGCCAAGGCCAATCCATGGTCCGTTCCGATCACCCCGATGGACGAGATTCTGGCTGGCTATCGCGTGCAGGATCTCACGCCGCGAATCCGCGTTCATGGGATTCTCACCTACTATCAGCCCGGAACGGCCGTTGTCTTGCAGCAGGGTGCCAAAAGCTTGTGGATTGAAACTCCAGATCGAAGCCCGCTGCGTATAGGCGATGTAGCGGACGCCATCGGCTTTCCCGATGCTCACAATGGATTTCTGTCACTGACTCACGGCGAGATCCAGGATAGCCAGCAGCAGGCTCCCATTCCGCCGGTCTCCTCAACCTGGCAGGAGTTAGCCCTGTGGAGTTCAAACAAGGCCGCTGGACATCTTTACGATCTTGTTTCCATCGAGGGCCAGGTAGTGACGGAAGTCCGCGGAGCGACTCAGGACGAATACGTTCTTTCTGTGGATGGCCAATTGTTCTCAGCGAATTACCGCCACCCAGATAAGGCCAGCCGCCTGCCTCTTCCGGCGATGAAACATATTCCGATCGGTTCCAGAATCCGCGTCACCGGCGTCTGCCTCTTGGAGGGCACGAACCCCTTTAACGTCACCATGGAGGTGCCGTTCAATATTTTGATGCGCGATTTTGAGGACATTACGGTCGTTGCCAATCCCTCCCCAATCAACACGCGCAACCTGATTCTGGCGGTCATTGTGTTGCTTCTGGCGGTCATTGCGGTGGGCGGCTGGGGCTGGGTTCTGATGAAAAAGGTTCACCGGCAAACGGTGGTCATGGCAGCCCGCACCGAGACCGAGGCCGCGATGGAGCGGCGGCGCAGCAGCATCCTGATGGACATCAACGGCTCCCGTCCGCTGACCGACATCATGAAGCAGATTGTGGAAATGGTCTCTTTCGGTCTGAAGGGCGCTCCCTGCTGGTGCAGGCTTGCCGATGGAGCCAACTTCGGTGAGCGTCCATGCGATGAGAACGCCCTGCGCGTCTTGCAGAAATGGATTGCCGGACGATCCGGCGCAATGCTGGGAACACTCTTTGCCGGGCTAGACCCAGCTCTTCCAGCGCGGGAGAGCGACTCCGAGGTGCTCGCGTCAGGCGTTCGATTGGCCACGCTGGCCATTGAAACCCGGCGTCTTTATGCCGACCTGCGCCGCCGCTCCGAGTACGATCTGCTTACCGACATTCCCAACCGCTTTGCCATGGACAAGCGGCTCGACACGCTGATTGAAGATGCGCGCCAGCATAGCGGTGCCTTTGGCCTGATCTATATTGATCTGGACAGATTCAAGCCAATCAATGATCGTTACGGCCACCACATTGGCGATCTTTTCCTTCAGGCCGTGGCCGAACGCATGGCGCGGCAGTTGCGCGGAGGAGATATGCTGGCCCGGCTGGGCGGCGACGAGTTTGCCGCGCTGGTCTCCATGGCGCGCAACCGTCAAGATGTGGAAGAGGCCGCCGACCGACTGGAACGATGCTTTAACGAGCCGTTTGCCGTCAATGAGTACTTGCTGCCTGGCGCGGTGAGTTTGGGCATTGCTCTCTTCCCGGTCGATGGTGCCACCAAAGACAGCCTCCTGACCGCCGCGGATGCCGCCATGTACGTGGTAAAAAACAATAAGAAGCAGTTGGGAAGTGCCGTGGCTTAAAGAATCGCTCCGTGATTGATACCGCATTCACCTCCATCGCGGAGCACGAAAGCCAGAGTGGTGAAAGCTGGGTTTTGCTTCCAGAATTGTATTATTTATCCGGCCCTGAAACTTTGCATCATTTCAAGGCTGTCATCCTGAGCGAACGGGGCCCCAAATGTACTTCAATTTGGGGGTGGTGAGTCGAAGGATCTGCGGCTACTTTCCCCTAATCCGTTCCAATACTTAAGGGTCGAATCAGTAGAAGCCGGTAAACTGTAGGTATGCATCCTCCGCTCCGGCTGGTGGCAATTGATGTGGATGGCACGCTTGTGCCGGCGATTGGGCAGGCGCTGACGGCGCGCGTGGTGCGGGCGCTTAAAAGCGCGCAGGAGGCGGGGATCACGGTGGTGATCGCGACAGGTCGCCGCACGGCTTACGCCACGCCGCTCTTCGAGGGCCACGGCCTGCGAGCGGATACACCGCTGATTACGTCCAATGGAGCAGTGACGTGTACGCTGGGCGGCGAGGCGATTGCGTGCCGCACCATGGAATCACGCGTGGCTCGCGGGCTGTGCAGGCTGCTGCGTCCCTTTGGAGCTTTGGTTTTCACCTTTGATCGTCCAGGTCGCGGTGAACTGGTGGTCGAAGATCTGAGTCAGGCGCACGGATCCATTCAAATTTGGGTTGAGGCCAACCGCAATGCCATTGAGGTGGTCACGCCTCTGGAAGATGCGCTCCTGGACGGCGAGGAGCCAATTCAGGGAATGGCGGCCGGCACCGTGGAGCAGATGCGCGCCGCCGAAGCAGCGGTCAGGGCAAGCGAGTGGGGCGCCGGATGCGAGTGCCAGCGAACCGAGTATCCGGCGCGCGGTTTTTCAATTCTGGACCTGCTGCCGCAAGGCGTCTCGAAGGCTTCGGCGCTGGAAAAATTGGCCGCGCGGCTGGGCGTGGAGAGCAGGGAAGCGATGGCCATCGGCGACAACTGGAATGATGTGGAGATGCTGGAGTGGGCCGGCCAGCCTGTGTTGATGGGCAACGCCGCGCAGGAGCTGCGGGCGCTGGCCAAGGTGCGCGGCTGGAAGCAGGCGCCGAGCAACGATCAGGACGGCGTGGCCGTGGTGCTGGAGGCGGCTGTCAGGAAGCGCGTCGCTGCTGGCGATCGTTTGAAATGAGAAGACTATCGATGCGCGGAAGAATTTTCATCTTGACGGTCATCCTTGCGGCTCTCGCCCCACTCGCCTTCGCCGCCGAGCGCGTCACGCTGCGCAATGGCTTCGAGCTGCGCTGCGATCATCACGCCGAGGCGGAGGGGCGCACGCGGCTCTACCTCAGCCCCGGCGAAGATAGCTACATCGAGGTCCGCCCAGAAGAGATTGCTGAAGTTGAGGTTCTTCCTGATCCGCCGCTGGCCAAGCCTGCGGAAGCTCCAGCGCTGGCCTCCCGCCCATTTCCGCAAAGTGTGCGGAATTGGACGGGGCACGAAGCTTCACAACACGGGGTTTCACCAAATGGAGTTTTACCGCCAGAGACCAAACTCTCCGAGGCGGATCTGCATGAGATGCTCAGCAAGGCCGGGCAGGCGCACAACCTGGACGTGGACCTGCTGGCCAGTTTGGTAAAGGCTGAAAGCAACGGCAATGCGCACGCCATCAGCCGCGCCGGGGCCGAAGGGCTGATGCAACTGATGCCCGGAACGGCCAGGGATCTGGGCGTGGCCGACAGCTTCAAGCCTGAAGAGAATGTGCGCGGCGGGGCGGTCTATCTGGATGCGTTGCTGATTCGCTATCACGACAATCTGGCGCTGGCCCTGGCCGCTTACAACGCCGGGCCGGAGGCGGTGGCGCGCTATAACGGCATTCCTCCCTACCGCGAGACGCAAGCCTATGTGGCGCGGGTGATCCACGAGTTCAACCGCCGCGTGCTGGCGCGCGAGGCGCAGGCAAAGCGAGCGGCTCAAAAGAACTGACCATTCACCACCGGACGGGTTGCACGGTTCCCCGCGCCGCTCCTGAATTCCCGTTCACCGCCCTCGATTGCGGCAAAGCCGCCTGCACCTCATTGCCGCCGGTCGTAAAGCTCTGCATGCTGCTGACGGCCGTCCCGGAGGCGTTGGATGCGATGAACTGAAAGTAGTACGTGGTATTCGGCCTCAATCCGGTCACCGTGGAGGTCACCGTGGCGCTTCCCCAAAGTGGATTTCCCTTGGGTATGGCTGTGTTCATGGATAGCGGAGTGCTTCCGCAAACAAGCCAGTACTGGGTGGGCGCATTGTTCGCGTTCACGGTAGCTCGGAACGTGACGGTGGAGGTGTTCGGGCGAATCATGCCAAGGATGGTGACCGTCGGCGCACTGGCTGCCGACGCAGGCAGGCCGACATCTTGCGCCAGCAATCCCACTGGCGCGAGCAAGAGAACCGAGGAGGCGATACGCAATAAACCGGTGCTGAGTTTCATAGGACGGGTTCTCAGTCTTTCCGCCTCAACAAGAGGCCAATTTCAAAGGAGAGTAAATTCATGCAATCCCGCTGCATTCAGATTCCCTCATCGTCCGAATAGATGATTTAATGATGAAATTTTTCTTACTGAAGTAATGGAACAGGAGGTTGATTTCCGGTTTTGTCTTCCTTTTTCACGCTCTGCCTGATAGGTCTGTTCAGTTGACCAGGCTATCTTGGAAGATCAAGCGCGGTTTTTCCCACGGAACCCGGTAGAATTGAAGAGAGATTGCGGCGGAACGGAGAAGGCTTGAAGAAGAATCAGTGGATTCTGGGTTTGGTGGTGCTGGCGGCTCTGGCCGGAGTGGTGGTTTGGGGACGCGACCGGATTCACTTTGATTTTCGCGTCTTTTGGACGCAATTGGCGCTCGCCGATTGGCGTCGGATCGCCATTGCCCTGGGCTGCATCTACTTCTGCTATTTGATTCGCTCCTATCGCTGGGCGCGGCTTCTGCGGCACATCAAGCAGGTGGGTCCGCTGTCGCTGCTGGGCACGCAGGTGATCGGCTTTACCGGCGTCGCTCTGCTGGGCCGGATTGCCGATCCGGTGCGTCCCTATCTGGTGGCGAAGAAGACCGGTTTGCCGATCAGCAATCAGATCGCGGTTTACATCGTCGAACGGCTGCTGGATATGGGATCGATGGCGCTGATTTTTTTCTCGGTCATTCTGCTGGCTCCGGCCGGCGCGCTCCCCCATCCGGAGGTGGTCAGGAAGTTGGCCTATGGCGGGTTGACCACAACGCTGGCGGGCGGGCTTTTTCTTTTGGCCGTGCGCCTCGCCGGCGGAATGGTGGCCGGCTTTCTGGAAGGGCTCTTCGGGATCGTCTCAAAAAATCTGGGGCAGGCCGTGGGGAACAAGATTCGCAGCTTTCGCGCCGGACTGGACACCATGCGCAGCCTCTCCGATCTTGCCGTGGTGGGCGGCCTCTCTTTGCTGATGTGGGGGCTGATTGTGCTGGCCTACATGGAGATCATTCAGGCCTTTGTGCCCGAGCTGACGCTAGCCAAGTGCATGATGGTGATGGCCTGGGGAATGGCCGCCAGCATCTTTCAACTGCCGGTGCTGGGCTGGTTCACGCAGATTGGCCTGGTGGCTGCGGCGCTGACCGGCTTCTTCGGCGTGGCGGCGGAGCTGGCCACGGCTTGCTCCGCCACGTTGCTGCTGGTCAGTTTTCTGGGTATTGTGCCGGTGGGCCTCGTCTGGGCCCAGTTCGAGCACGTCAGCCTGCGTAAGGTGGCCGCAGAAAGCGAACAGGCCGAAGATGAGATAGAAGCAGTGTAAATTGGTTCAGAAACCGGCTTCCATCCTCGTCTTCGCGCATTGTATTTTTCCAATCTGACAGCCTTTCGCATGGCTTGCTCCCTGCTCTAGCAATCGCTTGGAAGGTTGAGCTATTCTTATGCCCGAAGTTGCCATCGCCCCACCCTATCAACTGGTTCCCGCGCGCCACGGAACCATGCTGGTCAACGTCAACGACACGTATATGGGGCAGTCCTATCTGCGCTATGGAGAGGTCTTCGAGGCGGAGATAGATGTCTTGTTGGGGCTGCTTCGCTTTCCCGGCCTGGTGATCGACGTGGGCGCAAATATGGGCGTGCATACCGTGCCGCTGGCCAAGGAACTGGCGCGGCAAGGGCGTCAGATGCTCTCCTTTGAGCCTCAGCCGGTGATTTTTCAGCAGCTTTGCGCCAACCTGGCCCTCAACGGGTTGATGAACGTGCGGGCGCTTCCCTATGCCTGCGGAAGCACGCCCGGAGTGGTGACGTTTTCCGCGCCGGATTATCGCCAGGAGGGCAACTTTGGCGGCGTCTCGATGTCCACGCAAGGGGGCATCTCGGCGGTGGTGACCGCCCCGTGCCATACGCTGGATGAGATTGTGGGAGAGGCGCTGGTGGCGTTGATCAAGATCGACGTAGAGGGGTTTGAACTGGAAGTGCTCAAGGGCGCAAAGAGCCTCATCGCGCGCTCGCAGCCGGCCTTGTTTGTGGAAAATGACCGCCTTGAAAAATCCGAGGCGCTGATTCAATGGCTGCTTGACCATGACTACCAGCTCTATTGGCACACCTCGACGATATACAACCCCAATAACTACCGTGGAAACAAGGAGAATATCTTTGGCAACTTGGGCAGCGTCAATATGCTCTGTCTGCATAAGAGCCGCAATATCACAGTTGAAGGGGCAACCCGTATTTCTGACGCTTCCTATCATCCGATGAACGCGCTTGTGTCAGCATAGCGCGGCGGATTCATACCGCTTGCCGTTATGAACGAGTTGCGTTAAGCTACAGGTGTGATCAAAAGCTTCGCGGACGCCGATACGGAGTTGTTATGGGATACTGGCAAGAGCCGCCGCATTCCCGCGATTCTTCGGACGTCGGCGCTGAAGAAAATTGCGCTGCTTGATTCCGCTGAGCGTCTTGAAGAGCTTTGGTCTCCGCCGGGGAACCATTTGGAAGCCCTGACGGGAGATCGCAGAGGTCAGCACAGCATTCGCATCAACGATCAATATCGATTGTGTTTTCGCTGGACGAACAGGGAAGCATTCGATGTTGAAATCGTCGATTACCACTAGGAGGCGCGATGGAAAAGATTCCCTTCGGATACTCGATTCATCCCGGAGAAATACTCAAGACGGAGTTCATGGAGCCGCTGGGACTTTCCGCTTATCGGCTGGCTAAGGAATTGCACGTCTCCGCGCCGCGCGTGAATGATATTGTCCTCGGCAAGCGATCTATTACAGCGAATACCGCGATGCGCCTTGGCACCTATTTTGGCTGCTCCACTCAGTTCTGGCTGAATCTGCAAAACAAGCATGACATCTGGGTTGCTGCCAAGGATAAATCCCTGGCCAAGGTCAAACTGCGGGAGCAAGCAGCGTAACCAAGTGGAACCTCGATCCCCTATTCTTCGTGCCGAAGGCCGCTGGCCCCACCGTAGGTGGCAGGTGGCTGCGTAAAGCGGATGGTCTCCGGACCCACCGCGCCGCCGGTCATAATCATGCTCATCGCCTGTTCCATTGTCAGGTCGGTGTCGGTCACTTTGTTGATGGGCAGAATCTGCAAAAAAGCCGAGGTCGGGTTGATGGCGTTGGGCAACAGCACTGCGGCCAGTTCTTCGCCCGTCACGGAATCGGTCATGGTGCGCGTCAGAAAGCCGATGGATTTTTGCCCTGCGATGGGGAAATCCACCAGCACCACGCGCTGGTTGGACTCCTTTTTGGCGAACATACTGTCTAGCAGTTGCCGCACCGAGGTGTAGATCTTGGCGACCACGGGCAGCCGTTCCAGCGCTGCCTCGAAGAGTTCGAAGGCCTGGCGGCCGACGACCAGCGAAGTCACACGGCCTACCACAAAGAGCATCACCAGCGTCAGCAGAACGGCCAGGATGGATTGCAGCAGGGATTCGCGCAGCCAGCTCTCTGGGAAGATCGCCGCGAAGAGCTGGATGATGGGCAACCCTGCCTTGGCCAGCGTGCTGAGCAGAAAGCTGAAGACCAGGTAGGTGACAAACAGCGGGCCGATGGTGATGATGCCGGCCAGGATATTACGTTGCAAACTGCGAATCGTACGGGCAAGTACGGGTTTCAAAACGTTCTCCTATTGAAAAGCATACTGGAAGCGGGTGGGCGCGGGGCGGAATCTTCATGTTGGTAAACAGTTTTTCATGCGAGCATTTCGAGTTCCGAATTAGACCATCCTAGTCAAAATAGGATGCGATATTGACCTCATCAATCGTTTTATTACAGGTGCAAACATGAATTTGCCCAGACGCTGCAACTTTTCATCAACTTCACAAAGATGATCTTGCAAGTTGTCTATACAGGGGGCTAATATTTTGCCATGTTCATCCGGGTTTTTCTTCCCCGGCCTGTTGCCCGCTATGAATCGACTTCTCTACAAACAGAGTTTTACCAACGAGTGGCGCTTTCCGGCGCACGCAGACGGAGTGTCTCGTTATGGCTTGGTATGCCTATTGCATCTGTGAACGGCAAGCTTTTCCCGAATCTGCCCGTCATCGCAAACCCATTCCGGTGGAGTCCCTCCACGGAGTCAGCGGCAACCAGGTCTTTGTGTATCCCTCCTGCGAACTGGCTGTCATCGTCAGCGAGCACAATCCGGGGGAGGCACTGGACCCGAGATCGGGCGTTGACCATGCGCGCGTGGTGGCTGATTGCTTTCAGCATTCCACCGTGCTGCCCTTCCGCTTTGGTACCATCTTTCAAGACGACGAGAGCCTGCGCCGGTCCGTCCGCTCCAACCAGCGCCAGTTCCTGGCGCACATCGACAAGCTGCGCGGCAAAACGGAGATGCATCTGAAGGTTCTGGTGGACGATTGCGGCAGTCATTCGCCGGAAAAACGCTCGGCTCTCCAAGGGCAGAGCCGGGAGTATTTCAGCAACCTGCGGGAGAATGCCGGTCGCCAGCGGGAGCGTCAGACCCGCGCCCGCGCCGTCAGCTTTCAATTGCACAGGCTCTTCCTGCCGCTGGACGAAGAGGTCAGTTGCCGACTCTTGGACAGCGGCAAAATGATGCTGGACATTTCACACCTGATCGACCGCAAGTGCGTGGATCGCTATCTGAACAAGTTTGCCACGGCGAGCGCGGGAATGCGGGAGTACCAGATGCAGCTCTCCGGTCCCTGGCCGCCCTATCATTTTGTGCATCGTCTGACGCGCGGCCTGCACGGGCAGCAGCAGCCAGCGGCCCAGCTTCCGGTCGCGATGTCGGCGGGCCTTCCGCCGATCCAGATTCCAGAAGCCGTCGCTGCGCTGGTTTGAATCGCGCGCACCTGACAGAAACGGCCATTCCGCGAAGGAATGGCCGTTTCTGCTTGTAGAGAATGGATTGAAAGTTGCCGAACCGCGCTTATTTGAAGGAAGCGATGGCGGAGGCTTCGTCGTCCTTGATGTCGAAAACGGTGTACAGCTTGGTCAACTGCAGCAGATCGTGAACTTTCTTGGTGAGGTTGAGCAGCTTCACGTCAGCCTGCTGGTTCTTGGCCGTGGTAAACGCGCTCACCAACTCGCCCAAGCCGGAGCTGTCGATGTAATTCACCTCTGCCAGATTCAGCAGAATCCGCTTCTGTCCCTTGCTGATAAGTCCGCGAATGGCATCGCGCAACTGCACACTGCCCTCGCCCAAGGTAATCCGCCCGCTAAGGTCCAGAACAGTTACTCCGTCCAGTTCACGGGAAGCAATTGTCAACGCCATGGAAACTCCTCCTTGTTCGTGCTACAAGAATAACATTATTGCTTGCCCCGCAGCGGGTGCAAGCGTTTCAGGATGGTTAAGCGGAGGCCGCCAGATTTTTCACCAGCGTCAGTTCGAGTCCGGGATGCAGTTGCCGAAAGTGTACCTCATTCATGAAGGATCGCATCAGGAAGATTCCGCGCCCGGAGCCGCGCAGCAGATTCTCCGGAGCCAGCGGGTCGGGAATCGTCGCCGGGTCCAGCCCCTTGCCCTGATCGGCGATAGTGATGACCAAGGCTTTGCCTGTGACTTCAAAGCAGGCGGCAACCTCCTTGGCGGGATCGTATGCATTGCCGTGCAAAACGGCGTTGACGGCGGCTTCGCGCGCCGCCATGGACACGTGGAAGCGCTCATCCTCGTCAAGACCGGCCTCCGCAGCCAGCTTTTCCGCGGCCTCTTCGATTTGATCCACACTCCCATTGGTCGACGGAAGCGTCAGATGCAGCCGTACTGGCCTTGTTTCGCTCACCGGGATTCGCCTCCATCCTCTCCGGAAATCTCCGGCAGCAGCCTGTCTGGTTGCGCAACGGCCTAAAGGGCAGTTTCATCGCTGATGTGGATGCGTGTCAAGACGCGGGGCTAATTTGCGCGGAAAACTGCCAATTATTCGCCCGGAAAACGGTGTTCACTCTTCCACTGTCCGATCAAACATTTTATCCACCGTCTTCGATGCTATCTCGCTTCCGTTCCTTCTCCGGAAGCTCCTCGTTCAGGCCGGCCTCGAAGACCTGGTAGCAGTGGCGTCCGCTGTTTTTGGCGCGGTAGAGCGCTATGTCGGCCCGCTGCATCAGCTCATCGGCATCCATCTCCGTAGCAAAGGCCGTCCCAATTCCAACACTGACCGAAACCGGCATTTCCTTGTCATCAAAGGTGATGGGGCGCGCCAGCGAGGTGACGAGAGTGGCAGCCACAGTCTCCGCGTCATGGGGATCGCGAATCTCCGGCAGCAGAATCACAAACTCATCCCCTCCCTGCCGCACAACGGTGTCGCTGATCCTGACTGCATCCAGCATGCGCTGGGCGGTCACCCGCAGCACTTCATCGCCAGCCTGGTGGCCGTAGGTGTCGTTGATTTCCTTGAACTGGTCCATATCCACCATCAGCAGCGCGAGTCCATTTTGACGGTGGCGGGCCTTCTCGATAGCGTCGTTCAGGCGGTCCCTGAGCACTAGGCGGGAGGCCAGGCCGGTCAGGGTATCGTGTTGCGCAAGATGACGGAATCTCTGTTCGCTGTCGCGGAGCTGCTTGGCCTGTAACTCCACTCTCTTCCTGAGGATGACCACCCAGGCGAGTACGCAGAGCGTAATGGTGAAGGCCAGCGCAAGCACAAACAGAGCATGAGCCGGGGTCCACCAGGAGGGCCGCTCCAGAACGGTGATGTCGGCTGGTGAGCGCATGAGGATGCGGAAGGATTTGGGCGCGACCACGCCGCGCACGCTCTTCTGTATATCCACGTCAACCGAGCAGACGCCGGTGATGCGCAGACGGCTGCCTACCTTCCAGACCCTGAAAGTAGATTCCGCCAGACTCTTGGGCAGAATCGCCGTGAAAAGAGCGTCGCCAGACGAGAGCTGCAAGATGGCATCAGAAGAGGTCAGATCGTAGCCGATCAACTGGCCGTCGATCTGCACAACTTGGGAGCCATATCCCCCGCCCAGAATCTTCTCGGCGGTCACCGGTTTTGGCGCCACTGGGCGGTTGTTCCCGACGCGATGGAAGACGGCGTTGGTGAGAACGGGAACATGATTTTCGATTTCCACGAATCCCGCCACATCAACCAGATCGCCTACGACGGCAGAGACAGACTGGCCGGTCTCCGCGCAGATGCCGTTGCCCGCGTCGCCCATGCAGACCATCGAACCCGGCCATTGCAGTGTTACATTGCCGCGTAAATGGATGCGATGCGCGGAAGTAAAAAAATACTCCCGTTGCAACAATTTGCCAACTGGAACCAGCGGGAGCGCGAAGGGATCGCGTGGAGCCGGAGTAACCACTTGCTGCGTAGAAAGATCTGGTGCCTGCAAAAGGAAGCCGATGATCTGGTTGTCGGAGTTCATGGAAGGGGCGGCGTTGGCGCGAATTCTGATAAAGGCATCGACCAGATTGGAGTAGGTTGCGCCCGGCGTCCTCATCAGGATCGCGATGATGGGTCCGTCCGCCATCTCCAGGCGCAGCACGATCATGTGACCGGCTTCGATCACTTCATGGACGGACCCCTCAGCCTCGACCCATTGGGCATCTTCCTTGCCGGTATTGAGGTCGGCGAGGGTGACGCGCGGGGCGACTGCGGGAAGAGGAGCGTGCCCCAAGACGTGGATCTGTGCGTCTCCGACGACGGGTCCGTAGCCTCCTGGAGCGGCGACTCCCTTTACCTCGACCAAAGCGCCCACGAAGAGCGTTTCGGTCGGCTTGGCGTTCATGCGGAGATAGATGCCGCCGGTGGCATCGTGCATAAAGATGGCTGGCCGTCCTGAACCGAAGTCCGGATCGTAGTAAGTGATGACCCCGCGCAAATGGACGGGGTAGGCGCGCAGAACCTCCGCTTCGGCGAGACTGTGCACCTCATGTGCGGTGGTGAGCGTGGGGAGTATGCCCACTGGGGGCGAAGCAGGACTGGATTGAGCCAGACTCGCGGAGAGCAGAAGAATCAAGAACAGCGCCGCCGTGTAAACGGCCCTCGGACGAGGCAGCGCACACGTCAGCCTTGGCAGTTCACGGACCGAAACCCGCTCGATCCCACGCTGCCAAACTGTGTCCAAATCCTCGCCGCACCGACCGTGGCAAAGCCAATCGGCAACTGAAGTTCTGTCCACCAAAGTGCGTAGCCGCCTTATCTGCTAGAACTCCCATTTTGCAGCGGGGAACCCAAAAACCTTATCGACCCGCTGTGAGGAATCATTATACTCAGCTTTTTAAGAGCCTTTTCGTCGGCCTGTGCAACGCGCCCGAAAAGAATGGTTCGGCACGACGTTCTGTCGTTCCTGCATACAATGCCGTTCAACGCGTAGGAAGTACTTTCATAGAACAAAGCCAAGAAGGAACCAGGGCCGTCGGTCCAGCAGTTCTAAATGGGCGGAGCCTTTCCCGAGGCGAGTGTATTGATGAGGCTATGCCATGAGGGGAAGAGGACGTAGCCTGTGATGGCATGGAGATCCTGAAAGAAGCGCGTCCGTTTCCCAGTT
>Ga0255351_1000022_pt1 | contig 76491 bp, 46 predicted proteins | sample HBST25r2metaG_FD_186024 | JGI IMG/M metagenome (GOLD analysis project Ga0255351, IMG submission 186024) | Peat soil microbial communities from Stordalen Mire, Sweden - H.B.S.T-25.r2 | ecosystem: Environmental > Terrestrial > Soil > Wetlands > Peat | place: Sweden: Norrbotten County, Stordalen... | reverse complement strand
GGAAGTTGACGGTGCTGCCGCTGGAGGAGACGTCCACGCTGCCGTAGGCGGTGTCGGTGGCCGGATCCCAGGTTGGAGAGGAGACGCTGGGAATGGTGATGAACTGATAGGTGTGCGTGGCGGAGTCCGGGCACTGGGCGGCGTTGACCACGGGCGCGACGGGCTGCCCGGCCAGTTGCACGAAGCCTCCTGCCTGACCGGATAGCTCGACGGCGAAGCCACCTGTAAGGGACGGATTGTAATTGGTGGCTACCCACGTGGCCGACGTACTGTTAGCTGACAGACCATAGCTTGTCGAAGTCGCCATGGTGTGCAGCCCGCGCTGGCCCACAGCGGCCACGTGTCCAGCATTAAGCGTCTGTGAGGAAACACCAACGCTAAAGCCTGTACCCAACGTGTTATAGTCGGTCTCCTCGAAGTCTTCTTCTTCGTTTGTTTCGTCTATGGAATAGACCACAGAGTCCACGGAGCGCGTAGGGGATTGGGGGCTCCCACCATAGAAACTCGTCCCGCTGACGGCCGGTGCCATGTACACCGGCGCTACCTGCTGCGGTGTGGAGGAGGAACTGGAGGAGCCTTTGGTGGTGGTGTTGGAACAGCCGACCATGCAGAGGATAAGCCCGAGGCTGCCCGCCAAGCCGACGGCGCGGGCGAACCTGCCGGAGAGAGAGATCGGTTGCGATGAGTTATTCATAGAGCTTTCCTCCGTTTAGAAGCTGCCCTTGAGAGCGAACTGGAAGATGCGCGGGTCATGCGCGTCGACGGGGTGCAGGAAGGAGTTGCCGGTAAGGCAACTGGAATCTCCCGCGGAGTAGAGGTTGGTCTGGCCACCGTAGCAATTGATGACGTTGTTGCCGGTGTTACCGGGATTAGAGGGGTCGGTGATACGGAACTGGGTGTGGTTGAAGACGTTGTAGGCTTCGGCGCGGAACTCGATGTCCAGCTTCTCCTGGAACGGCTTGAAGTGCTTGAAGAGAGAGACGTTGAAGTTGATGCGGGAGGGGTTGCGCAGAGTGTTGCGGCCGGAGTCGCCGAAGGTGAGGCCGCGCGGGGCGGCGAAGGCGCCGGGGTTCAGGAGCAGCGGTCCCACGTTGTTGGTGCTAGGCGCTACGTAGGGCTTGCCCGCCCACGGAGAGCCGATGACGTCGGGCTGGGAGCCGATGCCGATGCCGTTGGCCACGCCCGCGTTGTCGGCGGGTCCAGTTCCGCCGCCGCTGCCGCCGTTGATCACGGTGAAGGGCGTGCCGGTTTCGTAGTTGGTGATGCCGCTGAGCTGCCAGCCGCCGAGGAGGGTCTTTACGGCGGGCGCAAAGTTCGAGGCTGGCCGCTCGGGGACGGCGGCATCGTCGTCCTCGTCGCTGGTGCTGCCGATGAGGCGGGAGAAGCCGCCGAGGAGCTTGAGGAAAGGCAGATCGTAGATGTAGCTGATGTTGAGCATATGGCGCTGGTCGAAGTCGGAGTTGCCTTTGTTGGAGCGCAGATCGAGGGAGTTGGTGAAGTTGGCGCTGGAACGGTCCGACGAGTCGTCGATGGAGTGGCTGTAGGTGTAGGCCAGAGCGATGGTGAGAGGTCCGGTGGTTTGGCGCAGAGTGCCTTGGAGGGCGTGGTACTTGGAGTCGGCGGTGTTCTCCACGGAGACGATATTGCTGAAGCCGAGGTACTGGCGCACACTATCCGGAGTGATGCCCAAGGGGATCGTGTTAGAGACGAACCCAGGATTGCCTGAACAGGCGACGAGCATATTCTGGTAGCCGGGGTCATGGGGGCCGATGGCGGGCGAGGTGGGGATCGTGATGGGAGCACCGGCGGAACCGCTGTTCTCGCCCAGCACCGAGAAATAGCCGCTGGACCCTCCGCTTTGGCAGACGCCCGAAGTAATGGGCGTGCCGACGGGGAAGGGGTTGAGGCCATTGGCGAGCGGCTGGAGCTGGTTGAGGTCGCGGACGGCGGTGAGGTGAGTGCCCTTGCTTCCCACGTAGGCGAGCTGGCCGACCATGCCCTTGTGCACTTCGCGCTGCACGCTGAGGCTCCACTGCTGGGCATAGGAGTAGACGGCTTTGGCGGGAATGGCGGTGACGTTCAAGGGGAAGTCAGCGTTGCCGGTGGAGGTCGCCGTGCCCTTGCCGCATTGGAGTGCTCCGCCCTGGCAGGAAAAACCGATCATATTGTACCCATCGTGGTTCGGATAGCCACTTACATTAGCGCCAGTGCTGATGTTGGATTGGGTCTCGCTCAGCACGGTGGGGGCGCTGCCGATGAGTGAGCCGACGTTGGCCTCGTAGCTGGTTCCATGCTCCCAGAAGAGACCGTATCCGCCGCGGATGGCGGTCCTGCCGTCACCCCAGGGATCCCAGGAGAAGCCCACGCGCGGCGAGGGATGGAAGAGGCTGTTGCTCATGCAGGAGTTCGGAACGCCGTTGGCACCGCACTGGACGAGACCATTGCTTATGTGTTGGTCTAGCGCATTTGGACCCGTCAGGCTGTAGGGTCCGCCGTTCCGGTTCAGGGGGATCGGGTTTCCGGTGCTCTTATCGACCAGATAGCCGCCGGGAACTACGCCGCTCCCTGAAACCGTAGAAGAATACGGGGCGAATTCGATGGAGGAGCCGAGGGCAGGGTTGAAGGCCCCTGGTTCCCAGTTATAGGCGGTGCCTCTATCGTTGTACCAAGCGCCCATAAAGTTGGCGCGGAGACCCAGGTTGATTGTGAGATGCGGAAGAAGATGCCAGTCGTCCTGGAGGTACAGGTCGGCGGCCTTGTAGCGGTTATAGTACTTTGCCTGACCGCTGTCCTGGGTATAGCTCTTAATTGCCGTGCTGAGGTAGGCGGACGAACTGCTATTTGTGAAACCTACCCCGGCAAGAAAATCCGCGAAGGCGTTGTTGCTGGTGTAGATCGATCCCTGGTTGCTGAAGGTGAGCAAGCCTTGCTGGTCGCCGGAGTTGGCACCAGTGACGCCGCTGACCTCATTCTGCTGGACGAAGGATCCCCAGAACCCCCACTGCAGGTTGTGCTTTCCCCAAGTCTTGCTGGCGTCGTCGCGAAGGGTAAAGGTGGGGTTGGCCTCGTTCCAGGGGGCGTAGCCGGTGTCGGCGGCAAAGCCGTGCCCGCCGTAGGCTCCGTTGCTGCCCTGGAAGACCAGCCCCGGCATCTTGTTGCCGCCATAACCGTTACTGAAGATGGAACCCATAGGGCACTCGGTTATCGAGGAAGGACTGTACTGTGCCGACGGAGCGGAGAAGGTTGAGCAAAGCGTAGAACCGAAGATGGACGTCCCGCCCGTGGCGGCCGGATTGTCGAGGACCTTGGGGCGGTAGATCGAGGTCAGGCCCGGCCCCGGCTCGGGAGTGAGCGAGATGTGCTCGACGACATAGCCGGCGGAGAAGAGATTGGAGAAGCCGTGGGGCAGAGATTGCGCCAGCATGACAACCATGTCGAGGCCGGGGCCGACGAGCTTGTTTTCGACGGTGGGGAAGCTATTGTGGACCACGCCCCACTGGGGAGCGAGAACTTCCGTGTCCCAGGCGTCGTGGACGTAGCGGAAAGACAGGCGCTCATGCTCGGTGAGATTGTGGTCGATGCGGAAGAGTTCCTCGCGCCAGTGGGTAGCCGGCGAGACGGAGGCGACATAGCAGTGCGGCAAGGGCGAGGTATTCGTGGAGTTGCAGCCGCTGGTGGCGTTGGGTTCCGGAATGAGACCCGAATTGAGCATGGCCTGGCTGATGTAGTCGACCGGCACCGAAGAAATAGCATCGTTTTCGATGCCACCATTGCCATTACCATGAGAATATTTCGGGCAGTCTGGATACTGAGCCGGATTGAAGGTGATGCCACTACCCGGCAACTGGGACGGACAGACATCGGAAAAGTCGCCGGATCGCTCGGCCATGGTAGGGACGGCCTGGTTGTAGTCGACAGGGGTCTTCTCGCGGCGAATCTCCTCGGAGAAGAAAAAGAATGTCTTTTTCTTCTGGGTGTTGTAAAACCCGGGAACGTAGAGTGGACCGCCGATGGTACCGCCTGCGTCGATGCGCCGGTAAAGCGGCGTCCGATAGTGGTTCTTGCCCTCATATCCGGCCGGCTCCACATCGGGCTGATCAAAGTAGTTGCGGGCGTTGAACATCTCGTTGCGCAGGAAGCCATAAGCGCTTCCGTGGAAGGTGTCAGAGCCGGATTTGGTGCTGATGAGCACGCTGCCCGAGGCGCTCTTGCCATAAAGGGCGCTGTAGTCGGCGGTGAGCACCTTCATGTCCTGGATGGCGTCGATGCTGGGGTAGACCATAAGCGGCTCGCCCTGGCCGCGGCTGGCATTGATGCTGGTATTCAGCACGTCGCTGCCGTCCACTTCAAAGGTGTTGTATTCGACGCGGCCACCGTTGACGCTGAACTTGGCGCTGCCGGCGACGCCGACCTTCGCCTCGTCCTGGCCGGTCTGGTTGCTCACGCCCGGCGAGAGGGTGATGAGTTGGGAGAAGTTGCGGCCATTTAACTGTAAGCCCTGCACCTCGGCACTGCCGAGAGTCGTGGAGAGCGAGGCAGTTTCAGTCTCGACGAGGGTAGTGATAGCCGCATGCACCTGCACCTCCTGCTCGACCACGTTCACCGCGATGCGGGCATTGGAGACGAGGGTCTGCCCGACGGCCAGGTTCATGATCTGGCTCGTCCTGCGGCTGAATCCCTCCGCTGCCACGATGACCTGATAACGTCCATCGGGAAGGCCGGGCACGCTGTACATGCCTAGCGCGTCACTTTTGACCTCGCGTTTCAACAAGGTTTCCTGGTTTACGATGGTGACGGTCGCCCCGGGAATCACCGCGCCGTCAGGATCGGTAACTTGACCGGAGATGCACCCGGTCCCACCCTGACCGGCGAGAGACAGAGAACCGAGCACCGCAATGAGTACCAGAGAGAGCAGCAGGCGCGTGAACGAGCGAAGCATAGTTTGTATCACTCCTGTTTCGAGTTGAATTGCCGGTTCATTGAGACCACCGGTCAGCGTGGCAGGTAGTAGCGAAACGAAGTGAACCACATATTGTCGATGGCCTTGGGCGAGTTAGTCTCCCCGGCAGCGGGGTTGCCGATACCCTGCCAGGTGTGGCGGACGACGTAGGAGTACTGAAAGCCCTGCTGCAGAGTTCCGTGAGTTCCGCTATAGAAGCGATACCAATAGCCCGCCGTGCCTTCCTGGATGTTGCGGTTGTCGGCCTGGCAGGTGGTGGAGCTTGCTCCGCTGGCCAACCCATTCGACGGCAACTGCTCCAAATAGCAGCCGTAGACAACATTGGTGGGCGCGCCGTAGCCAATCAGGATAGGCTGGCCGACGGTGGGCGCGGTGGTGGATTTGTAACCGGAGGGATAATAAGCGCGCTTCACATACTCGCCTCCGTAGTAGCTGTAGAGATCGAGACGGGGTAGAGGGTGCCACTCGACCGTACCAAGCGCGGAGCCGGCGGTGAGGAGTTCAAACGACCCGCTGGGGTGGGCAGTGGCGTCCGGCAACTGGCTGGTGCTGTAGCGGCCGATGCCATCACCGAACAGCCCGTGCGCACCGACGACAAGGCTCTTGTTGAAGAGAGAGACACGCGCATTGGCGCCGGCACCGCCGCCCGCTGCCTTCGATGTGTAGGCTCCGAGTGCCGAGGTCGTACTCGATTGGCCGGATACTGAGGGTCCATTGGGATAGATCCGGTCGCGGAAGAAACGTCCGACGCCGAAGACTTCGAGGTGCAGCCAATCGGTTTCGTATGCTGCCTTGGCGAGAAGATCGGGAGCGTAATTAAAGCTGTAGTTTGCCGTCGGGTTGTACAGACCGCCGCTGTTGCCAGCCTCCTGGAAAGTAAGCGTGGGAAGATTGTGGCCAGCCACATTGAGCGTCTGCGGCTCTTCAACGGACAAGCCTAACCAGAGGTGCGGGTTGAGTTGCTTGACAACACGGAAACCATATTGCCGCTCCCAGGTGAAGCCGACGTTGTACTGAGGATCGATGGTGAGCGGGACAGCTTCGGAGAGAGGGTTAAGTCCATGAGCGTATTCCGTGGCGAGCGACCACATCTGGCCACCGGTCAATGTCCATCCGCGGGGCAGGCCAGCCTGAGCCCAGACCTGGCGCTGGCGCAAGGTATAGCTATTGCTCTGGTTGTCGTTCGAGGTGACGCCCGCCGAGAGGAAGTCTGCTTCGTAGTAACCGCGCAGGACCGACGCGCGGGTCTTGCCTTCAGCCAAGAGCGAGATCCGCGACTGACGCCCGGATGCATTGAACTCCGACAACCGACCCGCTGTCTGTCCGGTGAAAGGGATGGCGGAGAATTGGGTGTTGATATCTCCGCCGATGGCGCGCTGGCGGTCGACGGTTTCGGCCGCCAGAAAGCCGCCCGGTATCAAGTCGATACCCCTGAAGTGCAGTGCATCGGGATGCGCCAGCTTGGCGGTCTGCTGCTGTTGCGTCTGCACCTCGGTGGTCAGCGAAGTCGAGACAGTCTTCAGGCCCGCAACCTCATTCTGCAGCGTGGTCACTGCGGAATCGTTGATGCCGAGAACCTGTTCGGAGGCTTCGAGCTTCTGTCGCGTGGCAGCGGCGTCGGCCTGGGCCGCAGCCGCGATCTTCTGGGTCTGATCCTGCTGGGCTTCGCGAGCTTCCAGTCGTTGCTGAATTGCATCGTATTTCTGTTGCAGCTCATCGTACTTGTGATTGAGTTCGTCGAGCTTCTTGAAGTTATCGTTCAGTTGCTCAAGCAGAATCCGCTCCTGCGTTTTGTGCGGAGCCGTCGCGCCGGTTTTTGCCGTGCTGGTCTTTGCTGCCGGTCGATCGGCCTGGGTCTGAGCCTGCGCCGCTACGCATACGGCTAGAAGCGCGCCAGCCAAAATCGTTCTAAGAGTTTGCATTGGTTCTCCTTGACTTCTGTTCCTATTGGATAGAAAGTTAATCCGGTTTGCGATGGCGTTTACTGAATGGTGAGCGTCGCGCTCGAAACCTTGCTGTGATCCTTGGTGGCTGCGGCGTAGATCGTCACCGTCCCCTGTTTTGGAATCGCCGAGGGCGCGGCATAAAGGGCGATATATCCGTCCGGACTGGTAGCGTAGCTGGGGATGGGACCGCTCAGCGTGTGCATGGGTGTGAGGGAGCCGCAGGAGAGATCCTGGGTTTGCCCCGGAGGCAGCGGGGTGCCGGGCGGCAGGGCGCTGGCGCAGTAAACCGTCCAATCGGCGCCCAGGAGATCTGGGTCGTTGGTGAGGTTTACCGAAACATACGTCGTCTGGCCGGCGGGAAGCGAGGTGGGCTGCGTCTTCAGCGCCGCGCCGGAGTCGTCGGTAAAGGTAATCTGCCCAACCTGCACCGGCGAGGAGGTGCTGCTCGAGGAGCAGCCGGAGACGGCAGCCAGGGCGGCCAGCAGCCCGAGCGCCGCCCCTGCCGCGCGGAGTGGCCGGATAACAGATACCCTCTTCAAGATGCTCAAGCGGATTAAGGTCTTCATGGTTCCCTTCTGTTCGTAGCGGTGATATAGGTGATCGGTCAAAGTCTTCATTTACCGCGTCCTCATGGCATGGTCGCCAGTTTCTTGTTTTGCAGGCCCAGGGCGACGGGCGCTGTCACGGGAGTGGCTTCGCCCACGAATTCGAGAACGGAGTTGTCGACGAGCAGCACCCAGATGTTGCCGGAGGCATCGATGGCGGCACTCAAGGCACCGGCGGCGAGGCTTGGAGCGGGAGCTTCCAGATAGTCACTGCCGTTTAAGATGTTGGTGTCGGGGGGGATTACAGCGAACAGCCCCCCCACCTCAGCGACCCACGCTACGCCTCTGCCGTCGAGTGCCACACCGCCAGAGTCAACAACCCCCAGATTTGTTGGGTTACCCGGATCATAAGTAAAATCGGTGCATGAGAAGGCCCACGCCTGATCTCCACTTCCTGTATAGGGCGGGCACTTGGTGAGCCCCCCCCCGGTCTCCCACATATCGCCTTGGCCATCGGCAGCAAAATAGGGCAAAACACTGCTCGCCACCGCATAGGGAGGGGCCACGATCAGATTGCCCCCCGGATTTGTCAACTGGGCGAGCTGGGCGAGTCCGGGATAGGCGATATCAACGTTGTTGGAGCTGTCCACTCCCACAGAAGTGATGTCGTAAACTCCCGTGTTGACATAGCCGCCGACGGGCGAAACAAAGGCTCCGGTGCTATCGAACTCGACCACGCTGGTGTAGTTGGCGAGCCAGATGTTCCCTTGCTTATCGATGGCCATCTGGCTGCCGCCTCCGGCCACGCCCTTGAAGGGGCTTCCCGGCGCCTGTGTGCCGAAGGAAGTGATCTCCGCCAGCTTGCCGTCGCCGGAGACCCAGACATTGCCGTTGGCGTCGATGGCCATAGGGCCGCCGCCGGGGATGGTCGTGAAGGGACTTTCCTGGAAAGCGCTTCCCTGGCCCGTCGGAACCTGCACACCGACCGCCGACGCGCCGACCACGTTCCACTCGGCGACGGTTCCGGCGTTCGAGTCCGTAATCCAAACATTGCCGCCGACATCGGTCGCAAGGGTGCCGACCTTACTCGCGGAAGAGATGCCGCCGCCCGTGTAGTGGATGGAGATCGGGTAGGAAGTATAGTTGCTCATTTCGAGAGCCTGGATCGGCTGAAAAGGAGAGGCGGTCGTGGCCAGATCCCAGCCGGCGTTGATCTTGTATTCAGTAACGGCGTTGTAGCGCGCCACTTGCGCGAAGTTGAAGGCGGCCTGGAGCGTGTCGGCCGGAGGGGTGCTGGAGCCTAGATACGTACCTTTGCCGGTGACCAGCCCTTTGGCGTTCAGCAGATCTGTTCCGTAGAGCAGCGTTCCGCACGCGCTGCCGTCTCCCTCCACGCCGCCCAAGGTAATGGCGCAGGCGTTCAATATGTCGGCAAGGTAGTTGATGTAGGCATACGGCACGGTCCCGTTGCCTGCGGGCGTGACGAACCGGGTCTGGCCGGTGGTGATGTCAACAAGGTTGTTCACGGCGGCAAAGGCATTGACCAGTCCAGTAATGTTGCTTGCGCTGGTGCCCAGGTAGAGATAGCTGCTGGTGCCGTAGAGGGCATCGTTGGCGGAGAAGGGCCCTGTTGCGAACGCGGAGGCGATGGTGGTGACCTCGTTCACAACTACCGGCGCGGAGCTGAGATTACTGCAGCTTCCCAGCGCCGTCATGAGCGCCAGGTCCGCGTTGGGGCTGCTGGTTCCCGCGCTTCCGCCCGCGGCCACGAGGTACATCTGGCTGGAGGGCGAGGGGCAGTCATAGCCGACGGGAATGGTGAAGCTGCCGTCTTTGGCCGTGGTGGTGGAGGCAATTTGCGTGGCCTGGACCGAATACTCGATCTCGACTACACCGTTCGCGATCTTGTTCACCGTCCCGTTGGTCCCGGCGACATAGAGCGAGACCAAAGATCCGGCGACAGGCTGGATCGTTCCAGCGACGCCGGACTGCGGCATCCCGGTCACGACCTTGCCGTTGAGCGCGGGGCCGGTTGCATCGGTATCGATGGCGATGGTCCCGGAGACCGCCTTGGTGTTGTCCACATGGGCGGCGGCCTGAATGACGACGTTGCCGGAGGCGGGTATCTGAGGCGGAGCCGTGTAAGGAAGTGGCGTACCGCTGGGCCAGCCGGAGACGGAGGTGGTGATCACTGCCGCAACCGGCGGTTGATACGGCGTGGTGTTCGTGGCGAGAATTGCCGGGATGGAGGGCTGGATGGTGAAGTAACCGCAACCGTCGCCGCAGAGTTGCCAATCGACGCCGCCATTGGTGGTGCTATCGTTGGCCACCGCCGCAATCAGGTTGATCGTTGCATTGGGCTGCACCTTGGCCGGCAGCGAGGGAATGAAGCTAACTGAAGGTGTGGTGTTCTTGGAAATGACGATCGAATTGGAAACGGCGATCGAGCCGGATTGGATGCTTGGGTTGGAAGCCGCCACAGAGGTTGCCTGAATGACCAAAGACGTTCCGGGCGAAACAGGAGGCGCAGTATAAGTCGCGGATGCGCCGCTGGCTGTCTGCGGGGGATATACGTAGCCAAAGCTGGGGTCACCGCAGTCGCTGGGTGACGAGCCGCCGCCTGACGGTGTCTGGCACACCGACCAGCTCACACCGCTATTGGTAATGTCGTTGGCGACTGTGGCGCTTACCGTGGCCTGCGTGCCCGCAGTCATGGGGGTCGAAGGCGTCTGCACCAACGAAACGGTCGGCGAAGAGACGATGGTGATGGTAGCCACGGTCGGATAGGATGGCGTCGATGTAGGGGAGGCGGTAATAGTGACTGTGCCGCCTGCCGGGATGCTGGACGGCGCGGTGTAGGTCGTCTGTGCTCCCTCGGCGGTATGCGGGGAAGTGAAAGTTCCGCAGGCAACGGCGGAGGCGCAGGCAACGGCCCAGTCCACGCCTTGGAGATTTGGATCGGTAGTGGTTGCAGCCAGAGTCAGCGACGATTCGGCCGCCAGTGTTGCAGGAGGCGTGGGGGAGAGGCTGCTTACGGCAAACGGCGCGCCACGGACGATGTTCGCCGTCGCCGTGTTCGAAATGGACGGGTTGGTAATGGACCGGGCCGTGATAATGACGGTTCCCCCGGTGGGAATGGATGAGGGCGCTGTATACATAGCCCGAGCAGGAGATGCGCTGCTGATCGAACCGCAGGCTGAACTGATCAGACTGTTGCAACTCATCGACCACGTCACCCCCGCGTTGTTCGGATCGTTGCCGACAAACGCGGATAACTGCACTCCATGAGTCGCATCGTTACCGGTATCGAGATACAGGCTGCCGGGCGCGATGGTCACCGTCAGACCGGCTGGAGGGGACGACCCGACAATCGTGAGCGTCACGCTCGCCGATTTGCTTGTATCGGTCACGGAGGTAGCGGTGAGGGTGACGGCGCCGTTGCCTGCGGGCACGGCGGAAGGGGCTGTGTACGCGCTTCCGAAACTGGAAAATGCGCCACAGGCCGACGATCCACAGGAGGCTGTCCAGGTTACGCCTGCGTTGAGGGAATCGTTGACGACTGTATAGGCGATATAGGCCGACTGACTTGTTTGCAACGTGGTCACCGTCTGGTGCTTGATAGAACTCACGCTGATCGAAATCGCAATGGAAGACGGAACGATGGTCAAGGTCAGGCTGCTGGTCTGCGACGGGTTGCTGGTCACGGTCGCGGTAATGGTCACCGCCTGATTGATGGGAATGACAGAGGGCGCGGTGTAGACGGTAACGGCTCCGTCTGCCGTGTGGGCCGGCACCAGCGTACCGCACCCTCCGCCCGTGGTGCTGCCGGTGCGCGGATTGCCGCCGCAGGTAATGGTCCAGTCCGCGCCCGCATTCAAGATGTCGCCGGAGGGCGTCATGCTTAACTGCAGAGTATCCAGGATGGCAAGCTGGGTGACGGTGCCCGTCTTTCCGCTGGAGGTGGTAACGGAGATGGCGCCCGCCTTTGCCTTGGAGGAACTAACGTTGTTGCCGCAACCGGCGCTCATCAGGCCAAGCGCGAGGCACAGGAGGGCTGCAAGGAGTCCACGGGGCGCGCGCCCGCATCCGCGCCGGTGCCGCGCGCCGCGTGTGGCAATGGGCGATGATCCTCGATGGCATTCAAATTCAGGCTGCATAGTCTGTTCGTTCCTATCTCTCGTGGTTGCGGGCATGTTCTTGTGTAGGCGCTTCGTCGTGTTGATACGCTGCGGCGGCGATGCCGTCCATTGCCACGGCAATATCGGCCAGGATCGCTTCCGCGCCGCGCGCGGGAGGATTGGCGGTTTGAGTTAGTTCTCTTGATAAGGCGAGATTGCGGGCTGCGGCATCCCCAAGCGAGGTGTCGGCGACGGGTCGATGCGCCTGCCTGGAGACACTGCCTCCCTCCACGAGCGCCAGCAGCGCGCGCTGCTCCCGCAAAGCGTTTTCGAGATGTTCATGGTGGCTGTAAAGAAGCGATCCCAAGGTGGCCGATGCGATAAGCGACAGCCGTTCCGGAGAGGTAAAGCGTAAATTCAAATCCGCAATCGCGCTGCTCTCATGGCTTATGGTCAGAGCGGAATCGAAGAGTCTGCGCGCCACGACGCTCGATTCCGTCACGCTGCGGCCCCGCGCGCGCAAATACGCATCGAGCGCAGAAGCCTGGTCAGGCAGAGAAGCTTCTTCCACTCGAATCGTCTCGCCGCCTGTGGAGGGATGGTCGGTAAAGCGCGCGAGACTCTGGATCGATACCTTCAGCCGGGGCACCATCGTCAATTCGGTGGTGAGCGCGTTTCGGCGTTCCTCGGTGTCGACCAATCCATCGACCACTACCTGCTGCGCGGTACGCCGGATCTCGATCTGCTCGCCGGTGTCCGCGTGGAGCCTGTCGAGAATGAGCCGCGCGGTGAGTTCCGTTTCATCGAGGGCATCGGCGTCCGAAACTTGAGAACGTGGCAATGCCAAGAGCGCGCGGGCCGTAGGCGAAGACAGAGAGTCCGTGGGAGGCTCGAAGGCATTGGCATCGACGGAACTCCACGGCAACACTGCGAACTCGAGTTCGGCGACCTCTACCGTCTCGCCGTTATCACGGAAATCAACGGTACGGCGAAGAGGATGAAAGTCAGAGTCGCGCACGGTGAGTGATTCTCGCGAAACCGGTCCATCAGGCACCGTGGTGATCAGCGTAAGCAGATGGGAACTGCTACGGACGACGCGGTCGGAGCGTTCATGCCGGGAATCGTGCCACACTTGATAATCGGAGGCCGAGATGGGCTGATCCCAGTCGATTCCCGCCGTATCCAAAGCAACTTTGAGCTGTTCTTGAGCACGGGCCGACACCGAACGGCGAGGATGGCGTTTTCCTTGGAGGTCGCGATAGAGGGAGCGATCTATGGTCTGCTTCGCCGTCTTGATGCGCACGGTTTGATGGATCACTCCAGAGTGGGCCGCCGGTGAGACAACGTCCGATTGTTCCGCTTGTTCGGCGCGAACCAGAAGAGCATCGGCACTCAGGTTGGGAACACTCTGCCACCACCGGTAACCGAAGAACGATGCCCAGGCTGCGAGGCACAGGAGAACTCCCGCCGACACGGCAGGCAGGGGGAGCGAAAACCGCATCCGCGCCAGATTTGGAAGATGCGAGACACGCCGCGCGGGCACGGATTTGTGCCTCATCTGAGTATCCAGCCAATGTGCAAAGACGAGACGGGGCGGGCCGGGCAGAATGGGATCTGCGCTCTTCATACCTTCGCGATAGACCTGCAGCACCCGCTCCGCGCGCGGTCCTTCCAGATGCTCACGCCGAGCGCTGCAGTAAAGACACTTTGTAAGGTGACGACGAGTTATCCATCTTGCCGCGGCGGATAGCTTTCGGCAAAAGAATGCCGCCAACTGTTCGTCCGATAAGTGCTCATCGCAACCCGGGAAAAAATAACGCAAAAGCCCGTCGACCAATCTGCTCACCGCCCTCATAAACAGCCGTCCTGCTACCCATGTATAGCCGCTAACTGCACGGCAACTTGTTTCACCACAAAAGCAACTCTTTGCTCGCTCATGCCCAGCGTCTGTCCGATGTCTTTGTAGCGAAGCCCTTGTGCGCGCATCTGGAAACACTGGCAATGCTGGGGCTTTAGCCTGGAGAGCGCCACGTTCATTTGTTTGAACTGCTCCTCGATCGAATAAGCTTGTTCTGGACTCAGCGCGGTATCGGGACGATTCTTGATGGCAAGCATCGCGCTGTCGCCAGGAATGATGAAACGGCGCTCCTTCTTTCGCAAAGTCAGAGCGAGGTTATGCGCCACACGGACGACCCACCCGTGTATGTTCTCAATCTCGTTTGTATTGATTAACTGTATGGTCAGGCGCATGAAGGTCTCCTGGATAACTTCGTCCACCTGGTCTCGTCCCAGGCGAAAGCTGCGCAGATAGCGAAAGAGCTTGGGGCGAAACTCGTCGTAAAGTTCGAGAATCCTGTCCCGAGCCTGAATAGTGAGTTCACTATCCAGCCCCGTCCTCCTCTCCGCGGCCTCAGCGGCACCGTCTGCGGAGAGAAGGAGTGCCTCGTCGGCAGCATCGTCTCTCGGCCACTCCGGCGCGATTGAAGCATTCGGCATGCAGTAGCCCATGTTCGGTTCGATGTTGTTCCAGATTCCCATTCTCGCCGCTCCTTTTTGGCCCACAAAGCGCAACCTGAGCTTGAACCCTCCGTCTTCCCGCATGAAGACAGTGGCCGTTTCCTTCTCCTATCCGCGATGTGGAGCGCGGATAGGGAGGGGATAACAAAAGCAGGATCGAGTTTGGCATAGATCTTGAGTACGGCTGCAACGCCCACGTTATTTCTCCGTGTAATTCCGATAAATGCGCCTGTAACTCACGGACGCGCGCCTGACAGGTGATTGGTAAGCGCGACCGAGGTGGGAGTTACGACCGGGGCGGCAATGCCGACATATTCGACAAGGACATTGGCTTCGGATTTCGTTCCTCCCGTGTCGGGATTGACCACCCAAAGGTTGCCGGAGCCATCGATGGCCGCCGTGATCCCAAATCGAGTGTCGTAACCGCTGGAGCCAAGTTGGCTGCTGGAGTGGGTGTCGTAGTTAAGGGTCGGAGGCTCCGAGCCGCCTCCGCTTACCGTGGCGCCCATGCCGCTGTAACCGCTGGAGGGCGAGATCAGCGTGCCGTTGGTGCCGAACTCGTCGATCAGCTTCTGGGCTCTGCTCAAGGCAAAGATGTGCCCCTGGCCATCGAGCACCAACTGGTTTCCGCATCCACGACCGCTGGTAAGGGTCCAGACCGTTTTGTAGGCACCGGCGGAGCTTCCGCCCGCTGCGGTGAAGGCATCGAGCTTCGTGCCTCCGCTCTCGCCGCAGCCGTAGACGTTCCCGCTACCATCAGCCACCAGGGTGGTTTGAACGCCGGTCGCCGGGCCGGTCGACGGGATCGTGCTGTTCGGCGCAAATGCGTCGTAGATGATTTTCCCCGCCGTACCATCTGCCAGGAAGACATCGAAGTTAGCCGTCAGATCACCGTAAGGGGTGACGGTGCCAAGGGATGAGTAATCGTCCGAGCCGGCTCCCCATAGGTTTCCTTCGCTGTCAAAGACCGCGCTGCTTGCATACCCGTACCCAGTCATAGCTCTATTAATGACCACCCCGCTACTGTCATACGCCTCCGCCGCCTGGTACCAAGCTTTTCCTTTGCCATCGACGGCAATGCTGGTACCCCGCGCGGTTGTTTGCGGAACGAAATTCCAGCTGCGTGCCAGAGTAAAGCTGGCAGGGATAATACCCCCGTTGGGGTCTACAGGCACGGAAAGGCCGGAGTAGCCAACGGTCCAGAGCATTCCCGACTGGTCGATGGCCAAGCCCAACATATAGTTATTGCTCTCCCCATCCCAGGCGTATTCCGGATCGAATCCGCCGGGGATGGAATCGTAGGACGTATCGGTAATCATCGTGGGAGCGGTCAAACCAACGCCAAGGTTGTCGAACTCCGCCAACACGTCAAAATCACCATTAACACCGCCGCCTTGCGCTTGGGCAAAGCCTGCAACCCAGATATGCCCGGAGGCATCGACAGTCAGCGCCGAATTGAAGTACTGCATGTCTGGTGCTAGCCCAGCACCGTAGTCAAATCCAGCAACGGTGACCACTGGGCCATTCGCATCCTTATACGGAATGCCCAGCCCGCCGCCGGTGAAGGTGAGCGCCAGGGTCAGATCCTGGGGCGCGCTACCAAGCGCGGGAGAGTAAGGCGGGCTAGTCGGCTGGAGGGCCAGCAGCGTAGCCGGGCTGATGCCGTGACTGCCGGGGTTCTGGGCGATGCTCAGCGCCGCCTGCAGGGTGTCGGCTGGCGCCGTGCCGCCGCTGGGCGTGGCAGCGCTGAAAAGATCGCCGCACTGAGCCGCTCCACCCTCCACGCAGGAGGCCAGCACATTGCCCAGAGAGTTGATGCGCGCCTGCGGGACCGTGCTGGCGTTCAGGTAGGGAACCAGCGGCAGGGGGGTCGTCTTTCCAATGTCGTACTGTACACCAGTACCAACATTTATGGGTTGACCGGTATAAGGCCCGCTGGTCCAACTCTGGTAATCCCATTGGGGATCGTAAAGGGGAAGGACGCCATTGGAATACCCCGGAGTGATGCTGCGCGCCGCGCCGGGCGCGTCACTGTAGGTGCCTGTATTCGTGCATCCAAATGTGGTGGAATCAGGGGGAAGAGGAGTGATATCGCTGCAGGAAGTCATGGAATAGAGGTAGCTTTGCGAGCCGCCGGTAACATTGACCAGGTTGTTTACCGCCTTGAAGGCGCTGGCCAGCCCGTTGTAATTGCAAGTTTCCGCGCCGGTGCTCTGCCACTTATCCGCGAACGTGCATTGCGCGCCTGTGCCGGGAGCGCCGATGGCGATGCCGCCGCCGCTGGAGTTGGGCTGAGCGAAGGCCGCCAGGGCGTAGGCCGAGGCGATGGTGGTGACTTCGTTGATGGTCGCATTTGCGGGCAGGCTGCCGCAGGCGCCGAGCGCCGTCATGAGGGCGACGCTGCTGTTGGCGCCATTGCTGCCCTCTGTCCCTCCGGTGGCCACCAGATAGACCTGGTCCATGGGCGCGGGCGGGCAGACGTAGCTGGAAATGGTAAAGCTGCCTTTATTGTCGGTGGTGACAGGAGAGCCGAGCGCATAGGCACCCGCGCCATAGCCCGCTATGCCCGCCGCATAGAGTTGTACGCTCGCGCCCGTGATCGGTACTCCGCTCGCGCCATCGTTCACACCGCTCACGACCGTGCCGCTGAGCGCCGTTGTGTTGGCCGCTCCCACGATATAGATAGCCGTAGCAGGGGTAGGGGTCGCCTTGTTGTCTGGATCGGCGGTAATCGCTTCGAGGGTCTGAATTCCCGTATTGGACAAGGTAATCGGAGTTCCAGGCGTATAGAGAAGATTCGGTTGAGGCGTCGGAGTGGTGCCATCGGTGGTGTAGTAAATCGGGGAATTGGGATTGAATTTGTCTTGGTTTGCGATGGTCACGGTCGTGCCCGCAGGCACGATGCTCCACGCCGCGGGAGCCGAGGGGTCGGAGCCCGTCGGGATAGAAAACGCCGGCGGCGGGTACGGGGGTGACGTAAGGAAGTAGAACGTATTGGATACCTGGCTGACAAAGGGAGAGCCGTAGATGGTATCCAGGGCAAACGCCTGGACCAGAACATGTCCAGGAGAGAGATAATACGAGTACGGAATAGTGAACGCGCCCTTGTATAGTGTAGCGTTTGTGGATTGGCCGGTCTTAGCGGCGTTGATGGGACTGCTGCCGTCAATGGTGTAGTAAATATTGGCGTTCGCGTCAGTATCATCGAGGGTGATGGCACCCAACGTGGCTTGAATCGTGCCGCCGCTTCCTGGCGAAATCGTGGGGGACAGCACCGAACCCGTGCCGACGAAACTATAGGCCGCGCTGGCCATGGCGCTGACCTGCGTACCCAGGACAGCAAAGGCATTGATCGTCGTGACCCCGGATACGGTGATCGGACCGTTGTAGACACTCGACTTCAGCGTAGGGATGGAGCCGTCCACCGTGTAGTAGATGGTTGCCCCGCTGGCGGCATTCATCGAGACAGGGGTCGACTTGAGCAAGGGTTCACTTGCGGGGTTAAACATGGGCGGCGCAAGCGGCGGCGTAATGATGTATGCGGCCGTGGCCACGTCGCTGTTGCTGTAGCCGCTGGCCGCCGCGATGGCATTTACGGTTTCGCTCGCAGAGACTGTAATGGAACCGGTGTAGGGCGTCGAAGCCGTCGTGGGAGTGCTGTCGTCGAGGGTGTAGAAGATATTGTCGCCGGTCGCGGCGCTGAGGGTGACGGTCTGCGTGGAGCTATAGTTGCCGCCAGCGGGCGAGAAGACAGGAGTAGCCACGGCATTCAGATTGATGGTGTAACCGGCCGACATCATCGCGCTGGCCGCCATGCCCGGAGCAACCGCGATAGCCTGTAAGTACTCCGTCTGGCTCACCGTGGCAGTCGCCGGGCACAGCGGCGAGGAGGTCTTGGGCGTGGTGCCGTCGGTGGTGCAGTAGAGCACCGCACCGGAGGTGGCGCTGGCAATCTTCACCGACTGCACCGTTTTATAGCTTCCTCCGCCCGGGCTGAAAGCAGGAGCCGCGGTCTGATTGCCTGACACGCTGGAGTTGCTGCTGCAGCCTGTTATTGCAAATCCGAGGAAAAAGAAGACAGAGCACAGTATGGAGATTCGCCACGCCTCTTGCGCAGCTTTGCAACGACGATACACGTTTGCCTCCGGAATCATGGAACAAATCATGGAACCACGCCCATTCTTTCGAGCCGCCGCAGAGAGCGGCCCAGTGATTGCCTGCAAAAGACCTACTCAATAAAATGACTCCCGAGGACGCCCGTTCTCAACAGCCTTCGGTAGTTTTTTTGATTTTTTTGGGAGACCGGCACTCAATAACTAAGAGCGGGCGAAACGAGAATTGAAGAGACGGACTGCGCAGACAACATACCGCAAGGTGCGGCGGTGCGCTCAAATAGGTCCGATGGAAACTATCTTTGCACACAAGTCCGGAGCTTTGTGTTAAATCGCCATGAATTAGACGAGTGCCTGTTGCACACGGCGATGGTGGCCGGAGCTGTCCTTCAATTTCTGCACGGCGCTTTCAGGTTCGTGCAAGGCGGCCTCTTCCAAACAACAAAGCCGCTGAACAGATAAGCTTTCCATCTATGCCCATAAGAGGACGGCGGTAAAGTCCGCGCGCGCTTCAAAATCCTCCGCGGATAAAGGTTACTGAAGTTATGGTGCAAGTTATGCACCGTAAATGTTGCAGTTATCGTGTCAATAAGTGAGCCGGTTTCTATCTATAACTCGTTTCACAGCTTTGTTTCACGCAATTCCACCGTGCAATTGACATCGGACGTAAGACACGCGTTAGTCTGTTGCGCGGAACAATGCCTTTCGATAGGTCTGTTGAAGGCCGGTGAATTACTCGTTGAAAGCTGGTGAATTCCACACTCGCCCCGTTGAAATTGAGCCATCGGTGTGGTCAACCTATACAGAGCGCACAGAATCGTGAGGCGCTCGCACCAGACCTTCGAGGAGAAAATTGGTTTTCCACCAGGTCTGTGGCGCAGTACGGAGAACATTCTCTTTCATGTCCAATCAAATCGGCGGGCGGCCCCGGCTCGCGCTGATTTTGGAGATGCGAACTGCGGGCCATTCACCTCAACAACGCACCTCAAGGAGTTCCTCCCATGAAGAATCTCTGTAAAGCAGTACTTGCAGTTGCCATCGCGGCAGCAGCCTTCTCTACCCAAGCGCAGGCACAAACCGTTGTTCTCAACGGACTTGGCTCCTCGGCCATGTTCTTGGAACTCGGCCTGGCCGCATCGTCCTCCACATCCGGCTCCATCAACGCGACGTGCGTCTGGAGCGAGAGCACCAATTTGGTTTGGGCTTCGGATACAGCCGCCGCTAACCTTGACAAGGGCAGCGCCTGGGTGGCGTGGACGACCGGAACAGGCGGAAGCTGCTCCAGCCCGGCCTCTGACGCAAAAATCTACGCCTACCTGCAGACGGACTCCGTCGTCGGCAACCGCTGCCTGTTCGACGGAACCTGCAAGATCAACCTTGCCACAACCGCAGCCGGAAGCACCCCAGTAGGTCTGATCCTTCCTGCCGGAACTATCATTCCTGGACCACCCATTACTTACACCACTGCCAACTGCGGAGGCACTGGGGAATGCGCGCTTCCTTCTTCCGTGGCAACTGCTCTGGGCGTAACTCCAAACGGCAATTTCCCCAACTTTGCCGGATCGGACATTCGTCCGGAAGACGCCGAGTTTGCCACCATCCGCTCTACCACGCCGTGCGGCACCGCTATCGGTGGCACACAGTACCTGGGACTTGGCTACGCAAATGGTGGCACCATTAATGGATGGACTCCCGTTCCCACCATAGCGGGATACAGTCCAAGCTCCTTCAACGTAGTCAGCTTCAGCCTGCCCAGCTACTTCACGGTCACGCCCATCGGCGCCACTCCGGTTCTGGTGGTTGCGAACTCGAACGCTACCGCTGCCACTGGAGCAATCACCCAATTCAACAGCATCACCTTCGAGAACCTGGCGAAGCTCCTGGACGGCGAATACACTACCGCCAGTCAACTCGGAGGGACAGGCACCGATTCGATCAACGTGTTCATCAGGGAGCCGCTCTCCGGAACCTACAACACAATGGAATACAACATCCCCAACACGACGCTGACGACTTACCATACCTCGCAAGACGTGGGCCTGACCCAGCCCGCTGGCCTGCAAAACTGCCCTGCCTCCACCACGGGGGCCCTCCCCGGCACTCGGTTTAGGGCCATCGGCACCGGCAACGAGTTGAAGGCGACCAGGCTGTATGCGGATGCAACCGGCCTGATCAATAACCTGGGCTACGGCTTCTGGAGCGTCGCCAACTACGCCGGATATAACGGCGTAACCACCGCCAAGTACCTGAAGGTGGACAACGTGGACCCGCTTCTGACGATCAGATCCTATACCGGCGTTATCCCGGTCACAGGCAGCGCCGATTTGGCTAAGGTCGATCTTCACACTGTGTACCAGCTGAACGGGAACTATCGCATCTGGTCGATGCTGCGCCTGGTGGCCGACAACCCATCCAGCACTACCACAACAGCAATCAATAGCCTGGCGGGTGCCGTGCAGCAGTTCGTCACCTTCGGCACTAGCTCCTCACGCCCCGACTTCGCTCCCCTTGCCGACATGAAGGTTGTCCGCTCGCACTTCATTCCTCCGACAGTCTCTACCACGCCTAACAACGGCGGCAGCTGCGGTACCGAAGAGGGCGGCGATGTGGGCGGCGTAGTGCTGGCCAAAACCGACTGCACTACCGGCGAGCGCTACTAGTCTTTCAACACAATCTCTCTGGTTCTTGAATCAGGCAGATCCGCTCCCAAGGCGGATCTGCCGAATTTTCAGTTTAGAGGACTCTGAATCTCACTTGCTACAAGGAGTTGCATATGTATCGCAAGCTTGCCGCGTTCTCCGCATCAATATTTATCGCAGTTTCCGTTATTTCGGCGCAGACGCCCGCACCGGTGGTGCCGACTTCCCAGCCTGCTGCCACGACACAAGATGTAAAAGCACCTTCCGTCGAAGCAAGTACGGCGACTACGCCGGAGACGCCTGCCAAAGAGGACTGGACCACGATCGAACTGGCCAAGAGCGGGCTTCCGCTTGACAGGTTCGGCGGCGTGCCTTTGAGCAAAGTCGACGCGCAGGGATGCACGCGGGAATTGCTGCGTATGCAGTGGCGATCAGCCGATCCCATCGATCTCTACGTCATCCGGCCCAAGGGCGCGACCAAGATTCCTGTCGTGCTGTTCCTTTATAACTACACGTTCGATACAGACGTGTTTCGCCAGGACCGGTGGTGCGATGTGGCCACCAAGAACGGATTCGCAGTAGTGGGCTTCCCAAGCGCGCTCTCATGGCCGCGGCTGCACACCCCGCGTCCGTTGAAGCAGTGGTTCGTGAGCGAATTACAGGAGGCGCTTGCAACGTCGACGCATGACGTGCAGATGATGTTGAATTACCTGGAGTCGCGCGGCGACCTCGACACCAAACGTGTAGGCGTGTTTGGCATGGGATCGGGAGGAGCTGTCGCCATTCTTGCGGCCGCGGCGGATTCGCGCATCGGCGTGGTAGACCTGATGGATCCATGGGGCGATTGGCCTGATTGGCTGAAAGAATCAAAACAGGTGCCGGAAGAAGAACGAATGGCATATCTCAAGCCGGAGTTTCTGGAAAAGGTTTCAGGCCTCGATCCGGTTACCTACCTTCCACAGTTGAAAGGCAAGGCGCTCCGCATCCAGCAGGTCAGTTCCGATCCTGTAACACCGTCTACAGCGCGCGACAAGATCGCAAGTGCCGTACCGAGCGCGGATATGCTGACACGCTATCCCGACAGAGCCGCAGAAACAAAGGCGCTGGGCACAGATGGTATCGTTGGCTGGCTGGGCAAGCAGTTGAACCCCCAAGGATCAGGGGGCGGCGAACCTTCTACGGAGAGATCGGCGGTTCAGAAGCAACCGTAACGTCGATTCTCTTACGTCGCAAAAGCAGGCCTCTGGTTCTGAGGGCATTTCGGCATCTAATCTTTCCAGATCAACCATTTATGAGTAAATCCGGCAGTTGCAATTTTGCAATTCACGATCGCCGCAAGAATGGACGCCTCATGCCGAGCAGGAACCGCGCTGTGAAGTTCAGCGGGGTTCATCTGACTCGATCATGATGAGCCGACACCGGCGTCACCTTCTGCGCTAGGCCGTTGGACGACATTGCCGATGCGCCAAAACGCTTTTCAATGCCCCCCAATGCTTCAATCAAGTACCCTGCAAAGGAGCATATGTGGACATCGTCGAGAACAACCCAACCGGTCAGGGCAATCGCGCTTTGAATTCTCTTGACATCCGAGTTACGGAAAGGTTCCGAGTCAGCCCACGCTCGGCTTCTTACGGTGTAAATTTGCTCGCACATTGCTCTCAAAAAAGCGGTTTTCGGCATCACCCGAGTGGTCTATGCCGCCAAAATCAACTTCACGACTTGCGATCCGTGCCCGATAAATCCAAATGCGATTGCCCTGCCATATGCGTACCGATCTCGCACTGAACGATTCTAATCGAGAAGGTGTGTGACCGGCCTGTGCTGAGGCCGATGATTTGGGCCACTACAAAGGCCATTGCCCAGATGCGGCCCATCCGCACCCGGCGTGGCAATGGCGACGACGCCATCATTCTTCAGCACGGCAAGCAGAGTTTCCGGAATTGTCACTGCAAGTACCTCCATAAATCATTTTATCGATTGATCGATGAAAAATCGTCAACCTTCCATCAAGTCAAGGTATTCCGAATCAACGCCACCAGTCGGAACGGATTTCTTCGCCAGAGACAATGTCGGATGGGATACCAGGTGTTGGGGACCAGAGCTTCAGGCCTTCGACTGCGAAGACGCTCTCAATGGGCTTCGTCCATGCGTGGAGCGCGAGGTCAAACAGCCCCCAGTGGATGGGCATGAGCAAGCCGTGACCACCAAGAGCTCGAAAGCTGCGGACCGCTCCTTCCGGGCCCATGTGAATGTCTGCCCAAAGAGGGTCTGAAGCGCCGATCTCAAGCATGGTGAGATCAAATGGTCCAAACTGTTTGCCAATATCGACGAAGCCATCCCACTCCCCCGAGTCGGCACCGTAATAGACGCGGTGCTTGGGGCCGACGAATGCGAAGGAAGCCCATAAGGTCTCGAATCGGTTGAAGAGACTGCGGCCGGAGAAATGGCGGGCTGGCAAGGCGGTGATCGTCACTGAACCGACGTTTACATTCTCTGTCCAGTTCAGGGTGGTGCAGCGGGTGGCATCGACGCCGAGAGTATGCAGAATCTTCTCAACTCCGAGCGGCGTGATCCAGCGGGCGTTCTGAAGCTGCGGCATTGTTGCAAGCCTGCGGATAGTGCCTGCGCCGAGATGATCATAATGATCGTGCGAAATCACAACGGCATTGATAGTCGGCAAATCCTGAAGTGCAAGCGGCGCGGGAAAGAAGCGTTTGGGGCCAGCCCATTGCGTCGGGGCCGCGCGCTCATCCCAGACAGGATCGATGAGTAGACGTATTCCGTCTATTTCAACCAGCGAAGTGGAGTGGCCCATCCAGGTAACGCGCAAGCCGGAGCGGGGACTGTTTGCGAAAATTCGCGGGTCAGTATGGAAGGGACCAAGAGAATGTCTTGGTGATCGTGCCGCGGCTCCCAAGAAAAATCGGGGACCAATCTTGAACATCAGCAAAAGCCCCCCGACTTTCGTCGGAATGGGATTCAAAAACTTTTTACCTTCTCGTTTCGCAGGCATCAGGGTCATTCCTCTTGGATGGTATATCTTGCACACTGATTCTTTATGACGTAAGTGCCCGTGTGACAAGTTGCAGCCGCTCTATTCTTCCGGCAGCAGCGGAGCAAGTGGACAGACTTCGATTCGTTCTCGCGAAGCACCCATCGCAATATATAAACCTGAACCAACGATCAGAACTCCACCCAGAAGCATCGAGATCGTTGGTATCTCGTGCCAGAAGATATAGGCGATTAAAGCGCCGGTGAGGAGTTGCGTATAGTGATATTGCGAGACGCTGGCCGCAGAGGAATGCTTCAAGGCTACATAGAAACACACGCTTCCCAGAGCGCAGAAGAATCCTGTCGCGCCAAGCGCAGCCGTGAGCCGTGCGGTCAGAGGTTCAGCGTGGCCAATCATGCGCCCGAAGCCGTATGCGGCCATGACGATTCCAGAAAAGAAGACGAAGCTCTCCGACTTTTCCGTTTGCGTGATGACGCGCGACCAGACCATGTTGGCCGAGAAGCAGGCGACACAGACCATGCAGGCGGCAATTCCGATCCAGTCTCCCTGACGTGCGGAGCCAAAGGGATCGACGGCGACAACGACTCCGGTAAAGCCAACCAGTATGGCCAGCGACTTGCGCCAGCTAAGCCGCTCCTTCAGGAACAAAGCGGCCAGGATTGCAGTGACCATCGGAGACATGAAGACAAGTATATAAAACAACGTCAAAGGCAAATGGCGTAGGGCAACGACCACGCACAGGTTGTTGGCCAGATCCAGACAGGAGCGAAGGACCTGCCGCCTGGGCTGCTTCGGCCACAGAGACTTTATCTGTTTGCGCCACCAGCCATGCAGCAGAAGAAACGCCACAACGAAGAGGCCGAGAAATGCAACCACCTCATAGGCAGGTAGCCGCGAGATTCCGATCATTTTGATGATGCTATCGGCCAGCACCCAACAAGTGAATCCAGCCAAAGCAAAACCGATTGCTTCGAATTCGGAATAAGATTTCTTCATTGTTTGAAACAGCGCGTTATGGCCACTCTATCAGAGAGACCCACTGTTTCAGTAGCCCACGCTGGCCTGAGGGGAATTAGTGAAACCACTCACTCCTCGTCCTCATCAGATTCATCGTCTTCCGTCTGGCTTGCTTCATAGGCGGCACGTTCACGCTTGTCGCGGCAAACGGTGAGGAGTTGCGAACCGATCGTGTGCTTGGGCACGAAGCAGTAGTTGTAGAAGGTCTCGAACAGTGCTACGTTGGGAATCATTTTCTGCGAGAGCAGAATGGCAAAGCTGCCTCAAGATTGATTTGTTCTCCAGTGATGGGGTGGTGGAATTTTAGAAATTGGGCGTGCAGGAAATATCCTCCATCGCCGGGGAGGCCGGGGAGATTTTCAAGAGGCTCGCCGTTTACGCCGTACAGCGGATCGCCAACCAGAGGATGCCCAATGGATGCCAGATGGATTCTGATTTGATGAGGGCGGCCCGAATGCAGGCTTACCTCAAATGTTGTTGTGCCTGGGTTGCGTGCGATCACCTTTGCCAATGACTTTGACGGTTTGCCACTTGGGCTGGCGGCCCACACGGAACCGAGGCGCGGGTGCGGTACGAGGCCGATAGGTGTGAGGATTTCGTAGGCGTCGTGCTCGGCAATGTTTTGAGCCAGCGCCCGGTAGATTTTTTGAATTTTGGGTGTGTTCCAGTTTGCCTCTAGATTCGAAGCCGCCTGCGGTGTTTTGGCGAAGAGGACAATGCCGCTGGTGCCTCGGCCCAACCGGTGGACAGGGTTTGCATTTGGGAATTGCTTTTGCACCAGGCGCAGGAGGGTGTTTTCGAGGAAGCCGCCGCCGGGCAGGGTGGGCAGCCCGCTGGGTTTATTGACGGCCAACAGATAGTGGTCATCAAACAGAACTTCGAAATGCTGAGGGGAGTCTGGTTCGATCCAGGGTGGACGGTTCCAGACAAGGGGTTGGCCTGAAGTGACCGATTCGCTTCCGGTGGCGGTGACGCTGTTGAGAGTGACTTCGCCGTTGTTCAGATTTTGTTGCCAGGCTTGTGGGGTCGAGTGGGGGTAAAGGCTTGCCAAGTGAGAGAGCAGAGTTTGTCCATGGTATTTTCTGCCGATGATTGTGGTGTAGGCATAGCCTCGGTTGAGCATGTAGTTTGAGTGTAAGCGATGGCAACCGTGACGCGGAAGCCGGGAAGATTCAGATCAATGAAACACAACTGCACCCCTGCGATGCTTTCAGCTTCCATGCGGCTCAGACCATGCACCACACCGCGTTGTGCGGCGAGCCGGTTGAACGCGTAAACGCTCTGGTCCTGCGATGGACCGTCGAGTATAGCCACAGGTTGCGATTTCAAACCAGCGCGTAGACGCAGCAATGCCTGCGCCGGAAATTCGGCGGCGTGCAGGCAGGCATAGAGTTCGCGGCTCATGCGCTTCTCTCCGAACTCCAAGCGGCCTTCGCGGTCCATGCAGCTTGCGCAGTCCAAGTTGAGGCAATGGGCTTGCGCGTCCCAACCATCTGAAGAGTAAAGCGCTGGCGACGGCTGCTGGATTCGGAGTGCGGCAGCGGTGGCCATTAATTCGCCTTATCTTCGCTTATAGCGCCGCTCTAATCCGCTCCATTGTCAAATGCTTTTGTGGTTTTCAACCTCCGGTACAGCTATTCTGAATGCACGATGTGTGGACGCTACGCCCGAAAATCCGCGCAAGAACTTTTGGCTGAATGGTTTGAGATGGATCTCGAACAGATGCGATGGGCACCTACCTGGAACGCTGCGCCGCAGAGTTTTCAGCCGGTGGTGCGACTCAGCAAGGACGGCAATCAGCGCGAGGCTGCCCTCATGCGCTGGGGACTGGTGCCCTCCTGGGCCAAGGATGCCCGCATCGGCCTTAACACCATCAATGCCCGTGCAGAGGAGGCGGCCACAAAGCCCGCCTTCCGCGCCGCACTGAAGAAGCGCCGCTGCCTGGTCCCCGCCGACAGCTACTACGAGTGGCAGCAAACCGGCCCCAATACCAAGCAACCCTATGCCATTGCACTCACCAGCGGCGGCCCCATTGCTTTTGCCGGCCTATGGGAGAGTTGGCGCGATTCCGGTGGCGATGCACTTGAAACCTTTACCATCCTGACCACCACTGCCAACGAGCGGCTGGCCACGATTCACGACCGTATGCCAGTCATCGTCGAGCGCAAAGACTACGGACGCTGGTTCGATACCGACGAAAAAGCAGCACCACCCACAGACCTCCTGCATCCTTATGCAGCAAACCAAGTGCATGCCTGGCCAGTAAGCGACCGCGTCGGCAACATCCGAAACAACGATGCATCCCTGCTCGATCCGATGGCCACAAGCGACGAACCCGCTCAAGGTCGGTTGTTTTGATCGCATTTCTGAAGCAGAGGCGACTTATCCTTACGGATGGATGAATAAACCAACGCATTAGCTGGGTCTACCATCCGTTCCATACCAATCTTGCTACTTGCGCATTTGTCATGGTTTAGACAACTGTCCCGAATAGCCATCCGATGCCCGCCGTCATCGCCATCGCCAATCCACCCCAGAATGCCACGCGCATCGCGCCTTTGATCACTCCTGCCCCACCCGCACGTGCAGCCAAACCACCCAGAAGCGCGAGCAATGCCAATGAAGAGACGGATACCAGCTGGATCAATCCCGCCCCCGATGAGATAGCAGTAACTAAAAGAGGCATCAATGCGCCGACTGCAAAGCTTCCAGCCGAAGACAACGCTGCTTGAATTGGACGCGGACGAAGCGCCTTGGAGATGCCTAGCTCATCGCTGGCATGGGCACCCAACGCGTCGTGAGCCATCAGTTGCTGAGCAACTTGTTTTGCGAGAGAAGGGTCGAGCCCACGGGCAATATAAATCGCCGCTAACTCCTTATGCTCGCCTTTATTGTCTGTATTTAGCTCCTCGCGTTCAATGTCCAGATCAGCACGTTCGGTGTCTGCCTGCGAATGAACAGAAACATACTCCCCGGCTGCCATCGACATAGCCCCGGCAACCAGATTGGCCATACCAGCAACCAACAGATTTCGATGTGTCGCATGCGCGGCTGCAACACCAAGCACGATGCTTGCGGTTGACAGTATGCCGTCATTCGCGCCGAGAACCGCTGCGCGCAGCCAACCAATGCGATCAGAGTGATGATGCTCTTTAATGTCCACAGGCATTGTGACTCCATTTGCACTCATGATTGGCAACTGGCCCGCCTTCTCGACCACCATTCCGCGAAAATACGACGATACCAATCTGTACTTTTGTAGTCCCTTGGCTATAGCGCAGAGAGCGCTAAGGCGTGAGTACGATCTTGCCAATGCCACCTTTCTCGGCCAACCTCTGTGCTTCGCCAATCTGCGAGAGTTTGAGCTTTTTGCTGATGGGAATAGAAAACAGCCCCTGCGCAACTTCGCTGCCAAGTTGCTCCAATCTTTTCGCATCGGGTTGAGCCCAGACTGGCACCGTGCGCAGATCGCGTCCTTCTGCGGATGCGGGAGCGCCGAGAACGGTGGCCAGAACACCGTTCTTCTTGATGTGAGGAAGAATCCTGCCGATGATCTCATGACCGACCATATCGGCAACAGCATCAAGTACAGGCAGGCCAGCAATTTCCTTCTCGTCATCGAGTGCAATGATGCGATCCGCACCCAGGACTTCTGCCTCTTTCTTTTGACTGGAACGAACTCCTGCAATGACATGAACGCCGTGTTGTTTGGCAACATGAACCGCTGTTCGACCAACACCTCCGATTGCACCCGTGATAAGAATGGTCTCTCCCTGCCTCGGATGAATGCCCACTTCGATCACTTGGGAACCGGTGAGCAATACCAGAGGCAATGCCGCTGCATTGATGGCATCAAGAGCATCAGGTATCCGAGCGAGATCTTCAGCCTTGCAAGCAACATATTCAGCATAAGTATGATTGACCAAGCCAAAGACCCGTTCTCCAATCCTCAGATCAGTTACGCCTTCACCCAGCGCAACCACCTCGCCGGAGAGATCACGGCCAAGAATAGCCGGCAATTCAAGCGGCATCATCTCCTTGAGGTCACCGCGGCGCAATTTCCAATCGATTGGATTGATGCTCACCGCAATTGTTTTCACCAGCACTTCACCGGCTACCGGAACAGGTATAGGCACATCTTCGTAGGAGAACTGATTGACGTCTCCATAACCAGGGAGTAATACAGCCTTCATCGACTTTTGTGTCATAAGATTTGTTTCTCCTATCGTGTTTGCGTAAGATCGTTGACCATAATTGGTAAATCGCAGCCATTCCCTTAAGCGCCAATTTCATGCAAGGCGCAGAATGCATCCCACCACGACTCACTGCGATTGTCGCGCTCTCATTCGAACTCAACTGTATCCAATTGCACAAAACGTCTGCTATCGGAATGCCAAAAGAGCGAATCAAAAATGTTCCATGGGATTTGTAGAGGCACTTGTATAAATATAGATATATTGCTACAGATATAGTAGCGACCGCAAACAGGATACCACAAACCTAATTGGTGGATGTTGGAGCGACCTATACCAGACTTACAGTAGCTGATAGTCCGCTTTGGAGATGCCAAGTGCTGTGGCCGAACCAAGGGGTGGTGCAGTGGCATTCAACTCATCGGGTTGATCGTGCAAGATCACATTCAGCAGAGACCTGTGAACGCGAATGCGGTCTTTGTATTCGATAAACCCGAGATTGCGGAAACGATTCATAAAGAAGCTCACGCGTGAGCGGGCTGTGCCGATCATCTCCGCCAGCGTCTCTTGAGAAATCTTTGGAATGAGTTCTACCGGCTCTCCTGACTCGCCATACTCGGCCATCATCAGCAGGATTCGCGCCAGCCGCTTTTCGCTCGAGTTGAAAAGCTGATCCACCAGATCAGCCTGGATGCGCATACTGCTCTTGATCAGATACGTCATGAACAATTCAGAAAACGCGTGTTCATCGCGCATCAGACGGACCATTTCGCTGCGCCAGATCTTCAGCGTGATGCAGTCGGTTACTACAGTAGCTGTGGACAGACGCAACCCTGCCACAGCCGCAAGTGCCCTTTCACCAACAAACTCACCCGCCGAAACCATCTTGAGGGGGGCTTCTTTTCCAGACGCCGAAACGACGGTGATTCTTGCTCGACCCTTCTGAAGATAGTAGACTGAGTCTGCGGGATCTCCTTGCGAAAAGAATGCGTCCTTGGGCGCGAATTGGATGATTCTTCGAATCACACGAGAAACAAGGGCATCCTGTTCAATATTGCTCACCCCATGGAGTAATATTGCAATATTTTTAACAATGTAGCGCTGAAAATGGGTCGAGTGTAGTGTGCCAGGACCGCGCCACCCAATCTAGACAAGAGAGTATCATCGCAAGATGTGCCTCTTTGTCAGAGTGAGGCTAGGTATTCAGAGAAAGAGTGAAATTGATGGTTCCTCACCACAAGACGCGCGATTTGGCTCGCAACCTCGTTGCTTCTGAGGCCGGTGCAAGTGCAACCAGCCTGCATGCCAAGCCTGCGACTATACGCGTCTATGAGAAGTTGCGCCGTCAACTGAGCGCACCTGTGGGCGTAGACGGCTTTCAATTGCTTGCATCGCGCGCTTTGGCCCTTGCCAAGTCACGGTCTCCCAGGCTCAGCGCAGTACAGGTCACGGCGAGTGGTGAGTTGCATGGTTTGAGCGAAGTTGAATTGCAAAAGGGCACAGGTGCGGATGAAGACGACGAAGCCGGTGTCATCTTGATTGCGCAATTGCTTGGGCTGTTTCTTACCTTTTTAGGCGAAGCAACAACATTGCGTTTGATCGAAGATTTGCATCTTCAGGTTGACGTCAGGACAGAGTTGGTCGCGCCCACTGAAGGAGACATGACGGTTTCAGAGGCCGATGAACCGGCAATGGCTGCGGCATTTGAGGACCTTCTGCTGGAAATCAACCGTTTGAGGAGTGTGAGCGATCATATTGAAGCCCTGGCATACAAACATTCCGACATGGAGCAGGGGCTTGCAAGTGCCGTGGGTAATATCCGCAGTATCGCTACTGTTTTGGATATATTCACTCTTATTCGAAGCAAGGCCGGCGGCCCGCAAGAAGAGATTCCCAGCCTGCAGACGAATCGCTACATGAATTGACTCCAGTACTGTCTTTTGAGACTGGATTGAGGACCTGAAAGCAGATAATCCAATCATGCGGTATCTTGCGATATGATGGAACCGTCGCTATGATTCTCAGTGAAGTGAGTGACGGATCTCTGAATCTCGACCTTGGAATGATGCTGAGTTGAACATGACGATTTCCCCAGAGACGCGTGATTTGGCCCAACGACTTCTTACCTACGAAGCCGATGCGGACAAGCGCTCTACGTCAATGGAGTCTGCAACTCTTCGCGCCTATGAAAAATTACGCCAGTGCCTTGTGACCTTTGCTGGGGTTGCCAGCTTTCAATCGATCGCGATGCGTGCTTTGGTGCTTGCACAGGCGGATGTTCCTAATCTATGCGCGGTACAGGTTACCGCAGAGGGATCATTACAGGGATTGGGTGACGTTGAATTCCAGACCAGCATGGACAAGGATCTGGCTGGTAGTCAGCAGGCGGGCGAAGATCCGCCTGATGAAGCAGAGGCTATCCTCATCGCCCGCATTCTCGGTCTGCTTCTTACATTCCTTGGGGAAGCTTTAACGTTAAGTCTGTTGCGCAATGCATGGCCGGACGCAACCTTTGATGATCGCAATTCGGGAAACGGGAGAAAAGCATGACCGCAGAAGATAAGGTGAAAATCAATAAACTGCCGACCGGTGTTCCGGGCCTCGATGAGATTGTCGGCGGCGGGCTTCCCGAATTCTCGTTCAACATCATTGCCGGCGCTCCCGGCAGCGGGAAGACAACACTGGCGCATCAGTTCGTCTTTGCCAATGCGACCCCGGAGAGACCAGCACTGTACTTCACCGTCCTCGGCGAGTCAGCAATCAAGATGTTGCGCTACCAGCAACAGTACACGTTCTTTGATTCATCCTTGCTGTCCGGCTCGATTCGCTTTATCAATCTGAGCCAGGTTGTTTTGGAAAAGGATTTGGGCGCTGTTCTGGAGGAAATTACCAAGGAAGTTACGAAGTCCAATCCTGCTGTCGTGGTCGTGGACTCTTTCCGCACCATGGTTCGGGGGTCACAAGATGGAATGGACCTGCAAGCCTTTATCCAGCGATTGGCATTGTTTTTGGCTAGCTGGCAGGCGACAACCTTTCTGATCGGTGAATATGCCGAGGACGAGTTACGCGACAACCCAATATTTACAGTTGCCGACGGGTTATTCTGGCTGCGCCAGACGAATGAGCGTAACTCCATTGTGCGCAAGTTGCAGATCATTAAACTGCGCGGTCAGGCGTCAGTGCCGGGGCTTCACACCTTCCGCATCACCGAAGCCGGAGTGCAAGCCTTTTCGCGGACGTTTGGGTTGACCGGACACCTGAAAGATCCGCCCAGCTATAGGCGCCTTTGCTTCGGTATTCCGGAGTTGGACAAGATGCTGGGTGGGGGCATTCGCGAAGGCGATAGTGTCCTGGTGGCAGGGTCTTCTGGAACTGGGAAATCGGTGCTGGCCACCCAATTCATTGCCGAAGGCATACGCCAAGGGGAGCCCGGGATTGTGGCTGTCTTTGAAGAACGCCCGCAAGCCTATGCGGAGCGGGCCTCCACTTTAGGTTTGGATCTGGAAACGCCACAGAAAGACGAAAAACTCACAATCCTCTATCTCCGCCCCCTAGATCTCTCGGTGGATGAAACCATGCACTCGATTCTCGACGCGGTGCAGAAGATTGGTGCCAAGCGCCTGGTGATCGATTCCCTGGCGGGCTTTGAGATGGCGCTGTCGCCCGGTTTCCGCGCGGATTTTCGTGAATCTCTCTACCGGATGATTTTCGCATTGACCGGAATCGGAGTGACGATTCTTAGCACGGTTGAGGTGGATGAGTCTTTCATCGAATTCCCGTTCAGTACCTACTCAATTTCTTTCCTCACCGACGACATCATCCGGCTACGGTACGTCTCCATCGATGGCCAGCTTCGCAAGATCATGGTGGTTATCAAGATGCGGGGCGGGAATCACGCCAAGGATATTCGCGAGTATGAAATCACGGACAAGGGCGTAGTTATTCTTGGCAAACGTCTTACAAACTATCAGGGCCTTATAAGCGGAATTCCCGTGTATTCGGAGCGATCCAACGCGCAGAAAGATGCCTTAAACGACTCAGAAATCGAGAGGAACAGCTAAGGCAACGGTCTGTGAGCGCAGGATATCCCAAGGCTAGCTCTATCACCACGCCCGATTCAGACCTTTGCAGCGCGGGTCTTGCATCTCAGTCGCTGCGCTCTTGCATCTGGGATCTTCCATCTCTGTTGCCACACCGTAGCACAGCCCCTTATATCGAGGATCGATCTCGACCACAACGCCAGTGATCAATCCTTTGCACCGCAAGTCTTCCGAGATTCTTCCATATTAGTCACCATCCCCTTTGACATGCTCTTGCCAAGACTACATTTCCAGTCATAGAGCTGGGACCAAGTAGAGTCGATCGGTTGAGTAGAGGCTATTCAATATTGCACACCTCGTCCAGGCATGGTTCACCAGCCTCTTGTAGTGACAGCATCCATATTTTCAGTGATCTTAACGACAACTCCAGCTACACGTTGATACGAATCGATCCTGTCAGCATGTTCGTAGGTGTCGGTTACACAAATCAATTCATCTGCGCCGGTCTCTCTCGTCAGTCTTTCGAGGCCAGCCTTTACAGTTGCTTCCGAACCAACGATGGCCTCACTCAATCTACTTTGCACGGCTTCTCGTTCCCCGCTGCGCCAAAGCGTTTGCATGGAATCCACCGGCGGCAACAGTTCTACAGGCTGGCCTCGGATGAGGCGAAGAAAGCGCTGTTGTGAAGAGACGTTGTGCGATAGCATCTGCCTCCGCGGCAATTACTGGTACAGCCACCATCAGATAGGGATTTCGAAGAGCTTCGCTGGGCTGAAAATGAGTATGGTATAGTTCAGCGGCGGCATATAGATACTGCGGAGCAAAGTGCGCGGCAAAGGCGTAGGGAAGCCCTAATTCAGCTGCTAATTGCGCACTGTATAGACTTGATCCCAACAAGGTAATCGGCACATGACTGCCTTGACCCGGAATTGCCTTGACCATCTGCCCCGACCTTTCCGGTCCCAGGTAGGCTTGCAGTTCCTGAAGCAATGCCGGAAAGTCCTCTCCGTTTTGTTGCAGGTCGCGCCGCAACGCATGCATGGTTTGAATATCTCCGCCGGGAGCGCGGCCCAAGCCTAAATCAATTCGTCCTGGGTAGAGTGCCTCCAATGTCCCAAACTCTTCAGCGACTACCAGCGGCGCATGATTGGGCAGCATCACACCACCACTGCCGACGCGGATCGTACGCGTTGCACCGGCAATATGCCCAATCAATACAGGCGTGGCAGAACAAGCCAATCCAGCGATGGAATGATGTTCGGCCAGCCAATAACGCCTGTAGCCAAACTGCTCAACGGATCTCGCCAAATCTACAGACCGGGCAATCGCATTGCCTGCCGTTTCACCTGTTCGAAGGCCCACTAGATCCAGTACAGAAACTGCAAGTCCATTCTTCATGATCTATTCGATACCTCACAGAGAGACAGGATGCAAATCGCATTGAATCGACGTTCGTACTCACTTATCCCAGCATCTCCGGCTTGTGAGCTGTTCCATCAAAATGACTAGTCGTCTTGTACAACTCGAATTTTCCAGCTTGCGCCACTGGCTTTGTCCGCTCCAGCAAGCTGGCAACCTCCGCGGACGACAAAGGCCGGAAGGTTCGCGCTGCTTCCAGTGCCTGATCCAGAATCGTCTCAGTGTTGATGCCAGTAATCTGCACCGATACAGGCAAGTTCAAGCAATAGTGAAGGCACTCGATTGGGGTCACTGTTTTGCTGTGGAGAATATATGGGTCACCCAATCCCTTCATCCCAAGTACGCCAATGCCAGCCTGCGTAAGCAATGGAAGTACCTCGTGAGTAAAGCTCCGAAAATGCGCATCCATTACATTCAGAGGCATCTGCACGGTATCGAATCGAAACTGGTGCGTCTTCGCCATCTCCAACATTCGCAGATGAACCATTGGGTCCTTGTGGCCGGAGAAGCCAATAAACCTAACCTTACCCGCCTGCTTTGCCTCGAGCATGGCTTCCAGTGCTCCGCCATCGGCAAAGATCCGGTCTGGGTCCTCCAAGCGGATCACCTCGTGAAACTGCATCAGGTCCACATAGTCAGTCCGCAGACGTAGAAGCGATTCATCAATCTGCTCGGCGGCGGTAGCTTTAGTGCGTCCGTCAATTTTGGTCATCAGAAAAACCTTGTTACGATACCCATTGTCGAGCGCTTTGCCCATGCGAAGTTCACTGACACCGTCATTATAATCCCAGCAGTTATCCAGAAATGTTATGCCACTGTCGATCGCTCTGTGAATCAGTCGCGTGACTTCTTCATCCTGAAGCGTCGGAATGCCGATGTGAAATCCACCCAGTCCAATAGCTGATATCCGTTCACCGGTTTGGCCCAGTGTGCGATAAATCATATCGCCGTTCTCCGGCCTTTTCACTTCTGCGTGTAGCAGAGGCGTAACAAATTGTGTGGCTGCTGCCGCGCCAACCACTGTTGTTGCCGTTTTCACAAAGTTTCGCCGATCCACGCGCACACTCCTCAGCCGAATCAAATGGGCTGACTGAACCGCTAGTCGCAGTTCGACCATAGGGTAATTATGGTTCATGGCACCTCCGGATTGTGTGCAAGAGTGAACAGATCTTTCGCCAGAGCCGCATCCCCCTCGCGCTCTGTGCATAGGCCAAGCTTGCGGCGCAACCCCGCTAAGCGACCTTTCGCGAAGAGGCTTTGATTCGCGGCATTGCTCTCAGCGCCGATGGCCGCCAGATGAGCGGTATGGGCGTTGGCGTCGGCGACTACAATCTCGACGGTCACACCGACTTGGTCAAGACCCACTTCATCGATCAGCCCACTGGCATTTATAGCAACGACGGTAAGGGCAACTTCGACGACGAGACCACTCAAGCCGGTCTCAGCAGCGAGACGCGCTACATCTGCTTCGGCGCGGGCTTGGTCGACTTCGACAACGACGGATCCCCGGACATACTCATCAGCACAGGATTCGTCTATCCTGAGCTGGATCGCGCTTCGCCCATGTACGCTCTGCGCACTCCCCGCGTCCTCTTTCGCAATCGAGGCGACGGCACCTTCGCCGAGATGGGTTCAGAGGCCGGTCCCGGTATCGTCGCCCACCATTGTGGCCGAGGCATGGCTTTTGGCGACTTCGACAACGACGGCGATATGGATGTCTTGATCATGAACGTCAATGAGCCGCCGTCGCTGTTGCGCAACGACGCTCCTGCCGGCAACCACTGGATCAAGATCCGTCTCGAGGGAGTGAAGAGCAACCGCAGCGCCATCGGGGCGCGCGTGCTGGCTCGCTACGGCGGCAAGGTGCAGGCGCAGGAGGTGCTGAGTCAATCCAGTTATCTTTCCGCCAGCGATCCCCGTCTTCACTTTGGCCTCGGCGCTGCGACAACTGCCGACATTGAGATCCATTGGCCCCTCGGACTCGTCGAGAAGTACCCCGCACTTGCCGCCGGTCAGCTTGTCACCATCCGGGAAGGCGTAGGCATCGTAAAGGGACGCCCTTTCCGCAAATCCTGAATCTTCCCTCTGCAACGCGAAAGTCCTGAGGATTTCTGTATCGGGGGCTTTCCAGTGTTTGTCAAAAACGCGCGGCGCGGTTGAAGCTGACATATCGAGCTTCTCGAATGCATTCCATCTGTCGGCTCGTGGCGCGCAGTCCCGATTGATAGACGCATCGTTTCGTGCATCGCGGTACTCACCGCAGGACCGCCACTCCATACTGCGGCAATGTGACGCTTGAAACTGTTCCTCCCATGAGCACGTCTTGCATCGGGCTGGGAAGCGCAATGGTGCGCGGCGAAACTCCGTAGTTGGTGAAGATGAAGACCCGCTTGCCGTTGCCGGAACGAATAGCCAGATCGACGTCGTCCGGCAGATCGCTTAGGATCGGTTTGAGACCTGCTTCCCTCATCATCCACTTGGCCGCGGCCTTCGTGGTTCCTCCGTCCAGTCCAGCGCCGATGTAGGTGATGCTGCCTTGTCCGACGGAGCGTGTCACCGCCGCCGGCTGACCGTCCAGCCATCCATTGCTCTTGCCATAGCGCATGAGCGTCTTGGTTTCCGGCGAACTCACACTCAGTTGTTCGGCCCATACGCGGTCCTCGCCAACGCCCCATTCACCGTCGATGGGAACCGGCTTGTCGAGGGCATACCACTGCTCGACGCGTGCGCCTAGCAGTTCCGCCAGCGGTCCAGGCTGACGCTGAGGATACAGGCTGTTGTCTTCATCCTTCATTGCGGAGCGCTGCGTCAGGACCAAGTGTCCGCCGCCGCGCACGTATGCCTCAAGATTCTTTGCGGCTTCAGGCGTCAGAACGTTGAGCGCCGGAGCCACGACCAGTTTGTAGCGGCTTAACGGCGCTGTATCCGCCACGATGTCCACCGACCGGGCGAGTGCGCGCAGCGGAGCATAGTAACTTACCAGGTTATCCACCGGATCGAAAGCGCTGTTATGGCGTTGCCAATTGATTGCCCAGCGGCTCTCGTAATCGTGCAAGATCGCAACCTGAGATTCGATCGTGGTGCCGACCAGTGCTGGCCCAGCCTTTTCAAACTCAGCTCCGATCTGCTTTACTTCATCGTAGACCGGAACCGGAGTTCCATCGGTTCCAACCAGCACGCCGTGATACTCTTCCTGTCCGTTCAAGGCACTGCGCCATTGCCAGAACTCGACCGCATCCGCGCCGTGGCCGACATGGTTCCAGGCCATGGCGCGCACCTCGCCTTTGTCGAGCATATTGTTATTGGGAGACCAGTTCACCGAGCTGGGCTGAGTTTCCATCACCCAGAAGTTCTTTCTGAGAAAACCTCTCGTAAGATCGTGCCTGGCTCCCGTGGTTACAGGATCGAGATGGCCTGTACCAACATAGCTATCCCAGGACGCAAAGTCGAGATCCTGAGCAACAGTGTAATGATCGTAGGCATCGAACCAGCCCATCATGTTCGTCGTTATCTTCTGTCGGGGATCGGCGTGGGCGCGAATGGCGTCGATCTGATTGCGCTGATAACTGCGCCACGTGTCGCTGACAAACTCCTTCCAGTTCAAGAGCAGGCCGGGATTTCCGTAGCCCTCCTGAATCGGTATCTGCGCCCAATCCTGATAGCTCTCGCTCCAGTAGGCCGTCGTCCAGCGTGCGTTAAGGTTTTCAAGCGTCTTGTACTTCGCGCGCAGCCATTGCTGAAACTGCGCCCTTGCTTCCGCGCTATAACTTGCGTTGGCGTACTCGTTATCGATCTGCCAGCCGATGACGTTCGGATCGTGTCCGAAGCGCTCGGCCAGCTTGGTCGCAATCTTAGCGGCCAGTTCGCGATACTTGGGATTGGACCAATCGAACTGCTGGCGATTGCCATGGCCATCCTTGTGTCCATCCGCCATGGTGCGCAGCGTTTCGGGATATTTGGCGGTCAGCCATGCGGGAGGCGTAGCGGTGGGCGTGCCGATGACGACGGCGATGTGATGCCGTTCCGCCGCACGCACGGCATGATCAAGCCATTCGAGTTCATAGTCGCCTTCGCGCGGCTCCATGCTGCTCCATGCAAACTCGCCGACGCGGACAAGATGGATGTGCGCCGCTTCCATCAGCGACAAATCCGCCTCCCAACGCGATTCCGGCCACTGCTCCGGATACCATGCCGCCCCCAGCAACAGCGAGGGAGAGTATGGTGTTGTGGGAAGCTGCGCCGCAACCGGCACAGACAAAGAGATCAACAAGGCAACGCAAATTCCAACTTTCTTGAGCATGACAGCTTTCTCCATTCTTCTGCAGGATCATTTTCTTCGTTTCAGTTGTCGAACGCAACGCCGCAGCTTTCTGATCGGCTCGCAGGCCAGCGTTGAAATGCAGAGCTCAAATTGGTTAGCGCACGCCAGGCCCACTGAAATCGGCGGAAGTCAGTTGGCGCATACCGTTGCGTGACTCCGTTGGCTGGCTTGGAACTCGCCGCCATCGATCTTGGAAGTGTTTAAGTGCGATCCTTCTGAGAAGCTCTCCCATGCTCAAGGATGAACAACATCCACGACTGCTGAATCCAGTCCGCTCCATGCGGCGACACCCTCGTGTCTCAATTGGTGTTTTGACTCATCCCAGTGAAGCTTCGTCACTGATCCCGCATTCTTCTCGTAGGCGTATGTGGTTCCGTCGTCTGTAAATAGAGTGAAGTCGGCATTTGCTCCAGGATAGACACGAACGGAGGCGATAGCCTGTGGCTGTTGTGTGCTTAGGACCGGAGTTCCCAGCGGCACAATGGAACCAGCCCGGACGAAGAGTGGAATCGTATCGATGGGCGCTGCCGCAGTAATTGTCTGGCCACCCTTGATTCGTTCATTCGTCCAGTAGTTGTACCAATCGCAACCCGCGGGCAGATAGACGCTACGGCTGGTTGCCCCCTGCTCCGAGACAGGAGCCACCAGGAACGCAGGTCCGAACATATATTCGTCGGGAATATTCGCAACTTTGGGATCGTTTGGGAAATCCATGAAGAGCGCACGCATGAACGGCGCGCCCGTCTGGTAGCTGCCGTAACCAAGTGAGTAGGTGTACGGCATGAGCTGATACCGCAGGCGCAGATACTTCTCAAGAATGGGCTCGGCCTGTTTGCCGTAGGACCAGACTTCGTTATGCGTTCTTTCACCGTGGGCACGCATGACGGGCTGGAAGGCACCCCACTCGAACCAGCGCACAAACAATTCGGGGTAATCCTCGTAATTAATGACGTTCTCCCGCGCATCTGCGGAGTCTATCAAAGGCTTATGAGCCGCATGGTAGTTGGAGGAGATATTCGGCGAGAAGAAACCGGCGATGTCCGTATCCCAATAGGGCATGCCGCTGGCCGTAAAATTCAATCCGGCGGGGATAGAACGCTTCAACATATCCCAGGTGGAGTAGATGTCGCTCGACCAGAAGATGGTGCCGTTACGCTGCGCGCCAAGGTATGCCGCGCGAGCCAGAATCATCACCCGGCGGCTGTCTCCGAAGTCGCGCCGGAACCCCTCGTAAACGGAAGCCGTGTGAAACAAGGGATAAACGTTGTAATAACGGGTACCGGACCCGATGAAGAAGAAGTCCTTGGCCGGATCAACGTCAGGCTCTGTCTCGTCAAGCCATAGGTAGTCAAAGTCATACGGCTTTATGTAGCGATCTCGTATCGACTCCCACCACCACTTGGCCGCCGCGGGGTTGGTGGTATCGATATTGGGCCCAATCACTTTGGCATAGCCGCCCGAGTCCGGGGTGCCGTCGGCACCATGAATAAGCCAGCCCTTTTCGAGCAGCATGTTATAAAACTGAGTGTCAGCGGAGAAGTGAGGCCAGACACTCAACAGACTATGGATTCCCATCGAGTGGAGCTGCCGGTTCATTGCAGCGGGATCGGGCCATCGGGCCGGATCGAGATCCAACTCGCCTTGCTTCGTCATGTTCAGGAAATCTACGACCAGCACGTCCAGCGGTAACTGGCGGTCGCGGTATCCCTTCGCAACGTCCAGCAGTTGTTCCTGTGTGGGATAGATCGCTTTGCTCTGGATGTAGCCATAGGCTGCTTTCGGCAGAAGGTGCGCGATCCCGGTCAGTTGGCGATAGCCCTGGTAGATCTCATCGCTCTTTTCTCCCGCGATGACAAAGAAAGAGACGCTATCCCCCACCTCGGACGACCAGATGTTCTGCTGGTTGAAACCGAGGTCAATCGTCGTCTTCGACGGGTTATCCCAGATCAGACCATAACCGCGGCTCGACACCATGAAGGGAACGCAGACATCTTCTCCCCCGATCGCCTCGTATTCATGCCAGCAGTTGATGCGGTGGTCTCGCAGGTCAAGAGTACCCTGCTGCTGCTGGCCAAGACCGAAGTAGTGCTCATCAGTTGGCGAGTCAAAGGTCGCGGAAATCTGATAGCTGGGATCAATCTTTTCTTGCTTAACCGCGCCGCCGGGCGCCGTCTCGGAGTGATTTGGAAACATGGACCAGCGACCCATGGTCAGAAGGGTCTTGCCGGTTGCTGTGGTGATGGAGATAGTGTCGTTGTAAGGTTCATTCCCGGTGCCGCTGCTGGGGAAGTAGATGTCTCTCAGCGACTGATTCACCGAGTCGAGTGGAAAATGGTGTGGCCCAGGCAGGTTCTGCGGAGCAACACGGACTGTTAGTTGCCCGGAGCGAATGACATCATAGCCCTCAGAATCCTGTTCGCGGATCCAGCCAGTCATCGACGGCGTGCCCACAATTCCATATCCAGGCGCTCCAAGCGCTGCTGGTTTCTCCCTGCTCAGCGTGACGCGAACGATGCCGGGACCATATGGCTCGATCACAATGGTTCTGTTCTCTCGCGCCAGTACGAATTTGCCAGCTTCATCTTGAGCTCCTGCGCTGGAGACAACGGTAAAGCCAAGCAGTACCATTATCACGGTCCATGCAAGCGTCATTGCATTCGAGGTTTTCTGGAGGTGGTAAGAGCTGTAGCGCGCAGAGAATCCGGTATCGATTGAATCTAGCATTTTCCGTAATGCCTTTCTCTCAAACTGCCTTGGTGAAATTCACCTTTATCCGATGCCCACTATATATTACGGCATATTAGCAGATTTCGGGTCGAACCGCAAATCGAGACTCATCTAGGAGAGTGGGCGCTGATTCCAGCTCCAGGTGTCACTCATGAGCTGCCGAATCAGCGCCGCCGTGATTCGGATCGGGCCAAGTAGGATTGGTGTTGACTGTAGGGAAGAGGCGGCAGATAGCTCATGATCGCGGATATGCGGTCGCCTCCTGCCAAATGCCCGTAGAGACTATGCGAGTGTCGTCTATGTTTGGTTCTTCAGTTTATGAACGAAGGCGAAATAGGCCACCATCACGCGAAATGCCTTGGACCGATTCACCTCGCCGAGAATCTCTCCGCCGACTCTTTCCAGTTCATCGGCGATCTCGAACGTCAAGGGAAACACGAAAGCGGTGTCGATACTCTGAAATGGAATGTTCAGCCACTGGTTGTTGTAGAACGCAACAAGCTGCGCTTGAGCGGCCTTGCTCTTGAAACTCATGATGATGTGTTCCGCGAGAGCGTTCTTTCGCCGGATTTTCAGTACGGAAAACAGTTGGCTGAAATGACTCTTGGTGAATTTGGAATCGACGGTGAGCCGGAGTTGAGTGCGTGTCTCCACGGGAGAAACGATTTTGCGCTTTGGGCGGCTAGTAGTCTTCTTCGCAGCGGGCATTTGGCCTCCTCATCGTGATGTATCTTACAGCATAGCTATATTAGAAGAAAAGGCCATTCGCTAACCAACTGTAGATAAAGGAGTTTGTTTGAAAGAAATGCCGGAAGGAGTATTGAGTTTATTGCATGAATAGGTAAAGGATTCAAGCCAAATGCACCAGAACAAATCTGATGACTAACCGTGAAGGGGAGGGAGAAAAGAGAACAGGCGAGAGACCACGCAGTTTTCCAGAGCTGTAATCCCAGTTTGGCATTAAGAGACTTCTTATGAACAGTGATGCTGAGATTGAGAGAAGCAATGCCCCCATGACTTCCCGTCGATCCAACTTTCCGGTGGATCGACGGGTTCCATGACCACAGCAGGATGAGATGGTCGAGGGTACCCCGAGCCGGGAATACGTTTCTCGGGGCGCTCTGTTTATTTCTGAGAAGTCCGGCTTCTATTGGTTACAACTTGCATCATCCTGACCATCGGCACTCGGTATTTCAAAGTTCACGAGTTCCCGCTTGAACCCCTGTGTGTTGTAAGCGCCGTAAGCTAAACCGACAATCATCCATGCGATTCCCAACACTTTAGCGCGCCAACTGAGGTTAAACCACAACAGCATGCAGATCAGGAAACCAAGTGTCGGCGAGGCGAAGTTATACCACCGCTTGTGCGATTCGCGATAGTAAAAACGCAGCAGAGCCGCTGCGTTCACACCCATGAATGCAAGCAATGCGCCAAAATTGAGCAATTCCACGCCCCGTTCAAAACTCAGGAACATCGCGCCCACCAGTGCGACTGCGCCGACTAGCAACACGTTGTTGCGCGGAATGCGTGTCTTGGGTTCGATGGCCCCGAAAAATTTGCGAGGAAGCGCGCGGCTCCGTCCCATGCCGTAAAGCAGGCGCGCGGCACCCAACTGCGCCCCAAGCCCCGAGCCAACCGTCGCCACCAAAAGCGTTACATTCATGACCAAAAAGAGCCAGTGCCCACCAGCTCTTCCAGCAACAAATACAAACGCCGTGTCTACGTCGGGAAATTTCTGTGCGCCGGGACAGATGAGTTGGGCTGCGTAGACCTCGATGGACGCCAACAGGCCGGTAAGCAAACATACCAGAGACGTGGCGAGCAGAATATTACGACGGGGGTTTTTAACTTCCTCGGATAGCGTTGATATTCCGTCGAATCCAATATAGGTCAGCACGGCCAGCGAGGTGCCGCCCATGATGGCCCGGAGCGAGAAAGTCTTAGGATCATAAAAGGGGCGTGTAAAGAAGCTGATTCCGTCATGAGGCGTCGCGTGTATATAGCGAAATGCCGCGGCCAAAAACAGAAGTATCACCACACCCATCACAGCAACAAGAGCCGTGTTGATCCGCGCCGAAGTTTGAATGCCTTGCAAATTCAACAAGGTGAACAGGACGACGAAGGCAATTATCCATACCGCGTATGGGATTTCCGGTAAAAAATTCATGGCAAACTTGCTGCACAGGATCGTGCAGATCAGCGGATTGAGCACGTAGTCCATAGCCATGCACCATCCGGTTACGTAACCAAGGACCGGGTGAATTTCCCGCCCAACATAGGTGAACGCAGACCCGGCGCTGGGATAGACAGAGGCCATTTTTCCATAGCTTATGGCGGTAAACAGCATGGCAATCATGGCGAGTAGCACGGTGACGACGGCGTAACCGTGAGAACGCTCACTCATCACCCCGTACACCGGCATGGGCGCGGTTGGTTGAATAACGATAAGCCCGTAGAGAATCAGATCCCATAGACCCAATGTACGGCGTAGCTGCGGCGTATCGGCGGTTTCTGCTGGAGATGTGGGCATAGTCTGGTGCTCGATTCGATCATGTGGCATTCAGGTCTCAGCGCACGGAAAAACAACGTATCCGCGCATTTTCCGACGCACGCGTGCGATGATTACAAATGAAAATTGCGCACGCCACTTCCGAGCTCGGCTGACGTACCAATCCGCTCGCCGAGCTCTTCTCCGAAAAGTTGTTACACTGTCGCGCTCTTCAGGAAATGCCTACTATATCCTGTGCGTGGACGGGCACGCTATTGAGGCATTTGACGGTACTTCCGAATTTTCCCAGCGTGTTTTCCACCACGCAATAGTCGAATCCGGGCAGGATCACATCATTCCAGTGATCGCCAATTCCGCGCAGAGCCACATCCAACATGGTTACAATACGGTTTCCGAGGGGTTCGTGGCTGTCAAGTGTGATAGCTCCGAAAAACTCCTGGCACTCCGTATATCCCGAGTTGTGGGTGCCCGTGTAGGGTTTGAGCGAAGCCAGATCGACTCGTTTTCCAATCCGAGCTGAAACCTCGTCGGAGCGCCCTGTGAAATAGTCCACGAGCGCCTGTTCTTGAAGACGCGCTGGCAGACTCTCAGATGCTACCTTGCGATATGCCTCTTCCCCTACTCGATATCCCTGTTCAACCAAGTCCATCCAGAATTTCTGTTCCTCGGTTACGCGGGAGGGATGATCGACGGCCACGACCGAACGGCGGACACAAGCCGTGAGTCCGTCGCGCTGTGGGGCAACGCCGAGGTGTACCCAGTCACCCTCTCGGATCGGGCGATTCAACGCGGGACCGATCAAGGTGCGATTTGCCTCGTTCGCGCCGACCATGATCTTGAAGCCGTCGGCTTCAGAACCCAACATGCGGCCAACCCAGCCGCCCCAGGCGGCGACTTCGGTTTCAAGTTTTCCAGGTCGCAACACGGCAAGCATAGCCTGCATCATGCAATCGGCAATGACGGCTGCATCTGAAATCAGCCGCATCTCGATTTCACTCTTTTCGTACTTGACCCGGTAATACAGATCCTGCGCGTCGACAACGCCTTCAGGGCCAAACAGGTTTTCCAGATATTGAACGACTCCGGCAGGGATCACCTGCCGTGGCGTCAACAGGGCAATATGATCTACGGGTCCGCCTGCGGCGGCTTCAATTACATCTTCCAGCCGCTCGGCTTTGATTGGGTACTTCTCGTCTGCCAGTTGCAGAATCTCAACTTTGTGAACCACTGCTCCTGATCGACCGGCCAACTGCTCGGCTACATACCCGCCTTCGAGTCCCGCCGCTATCTGAAAGCCGTTCTTCCCAATTACACCGGCTACCTGCTCGATCGAGAGATTGGTATTGCCTCCTAAATAGGGAACATCGCCCCGATAGTGTTCGTCGGAGAAGACGAATCCGACAGCATGCCCCGCCCGCTGGAGGGCCTCGTTCAACCGGCTTACCCTCTGTTCAAACTCCGCTCGTGGCGCCAAATACTCGCGGTCAATCGAAGGAGCGTTTTCAAGAATTTTTATGACGGATGCGAAGTCGCGAGTATGATCTCCAACGGCGATCACAGATCCTTTTGTCAAGTCAGTGCGAAACGGTGCAGACAACGGCATATGCCTCCTTTTAATGGTTAATTCCGGTTGTGGGCTGTTCGCGACGCAGCCGCTTGCGCGATGCGGATGTCACTCAGCCTCGGGCGTGGTTTGCAGCACCGGGGCGCACATCTTCTGGATAAGTTCTGGAGTCTCGAGCATGTTCCGAAAGGCCAGTGAGGCGGTCCCTTTGAGGCGAATATCGAGTCCCAAACTGCTAATCACGATCTTTACGTTCTCCAACGACCTCGGTCGCGTTTGCTGCCGGATCTGATCCCAGATAATGGGCAGCATGACATCCTCAGCTGTAATGAGGTCGCCTCCTACGATCACCATCTCCGGATTCAGCAGGCTGATAACCGCCGAAAGGGCAGAGCCGATTGCGCGTCCCGCTCGCTCAAAGATGGAAAGCGCCACCGAGTTTCCGCGCCGTGCTCTTTCAAGCACTTCAACGAAGCTCAAGGCACTGGATTGCGTGCCGGTGCGCTCCGCATACTGGCGGACGATATTCACTCCGGATGCAATGGCTTCAAGACAACCTCTTTGTCCGCAGTTGCAGAGATCTTCCGCACCAGGGATGAATTTGCAGTGCCCAATCTCTCCCGAAAAGCCCTTTGCTCCCAGAATATGATTGTTGTCGGCCAAGATACCCATCCCAATGCCGCCCTCGACGATTAAAAACAGCGCGTTGCTGCACTTTTGGGCGGCTCCGAGCCAACTCTCGGCGTGGAGGCAGGTCTCTTTGTCGCGTTCCATGAAAACCGGCCAATGGAATGCTTCCTTCAGAACAGCCAAAAGCGGGACTTTGGTCCAACCGAGGTTCACGGCGCTCAGGCGTCCTTCGCCATCGAGCAGGCCTGGATAGCTTACGCCGACAGCCATGACACGGCCAAGCTGAGACGGGTCCAAATCTTTCGTGACCCTTCCGACTCCCTCAACCACTTGTTCAGGCAAGAGTGGCTCACGAAAATGGAGAGAACGTTCCCAACGGCATCGGACGTCTCCGAGAAAATTCGTCAGTCCAAAGCGCAGCCGGTCTCCTTCCAAATCAATTGCAACAAAGTAGCCCGCCTCCGCGTTCAGTGTGAATACCTCACGTCGCCGGCCGGTGCCCGCATCGCAATCCCCTGATTTGTGAAGAACGCCGCTCGATAGCAGGTACCGGAGCGCGTGGCTTACACTCGCCGCGTTCAACCCTGTAGTTTCAATAATCTCGGTACGGCTGAGGTTTCGGCGCTGATAGAGCAAGCTCAGGATCTGGCGGAGCCACTCGTCAGCAATCTTTATTCGGGATTTACGCCCAAGAGCGCCACGATCTACGTTTGACATTGTTTGACAAACATAACGTGAACTGGCGAGCACTGTCAAGATTTACATCGCAAAATTTATTTGATAAATTCTACGAGTCCGTCTGGGTTTGAAGGTTTTCCAAGGCGGATAAGCCAAAAATATCAGTACAAACAATTGAAAACAATGGATATGAGTTGTTGCGCCGGATGGTAGCTGTATCGCGGTTGTCAGAACAAAAAAAGTTGCATCATCAAGTCTCTATAAAAATTTGTTTGACAAAACAATAGTGGATCGTCTAAATTTTCAAATCATGAACCTGTACGCAAACTGGAGTCGATATTAATTCTTGATTCGAAAGGGAAGGGCAATAATGGCGAAGAGGTTAAATTTTGGAAGGCAGGCTTGGTGGGTAGTAATGACTTCACTGTCATTCCTCGCTGTGTTGACTCCAGGCCATGGGCAAACAAGCAATAAGGTGGATCTGCGAGAAAACTGGCTCTTGCAGAGTTCGTGCAAAGTTGGCGCATCCGCTGAGGTTCTGTCCACCTCGCAATACTCACCTGATCACTGGTACAAAACAACAGTTCCCTCGACTGTGGTGGCCGCTCAAGTTGCCAATGGAGAGTTCCACGACATCTATTCTGAAAAAGAACTCCGCAAGCTGCCTGGCATGGACTATCCAATCGGACAGATGTATTCCAATCTGGAGATGCCGAGCACGAGTCCCTACGCATGCTCGTGGTGGTATCGAACTGAATTCAAGTTGCCGCAGGATTTCAAAGGCCGAAAAGTCTGGCTGCATTTCAACGGGATCAATTACCGGGCAAATGTTTGGCTGAATGGGAAGAAACTTGCGGATGCGAAGGATGTCGCAGGCGCGTACCGGATCTTTGAATTGGATTCAACCCCGCTCATAAACCAGGACCAGACGAACGTGCTCGCGGTTGAGGTGTTCGTGGCCGGTGCCAAGGATCTTGGGATTACCTTTGTCGATTGGAATCCGACTCCGCCAGACAAGGACATGGGGCTATGGCGTGACGTCTATCTGATGGCGAGCGGGCCGGTTCGAGTGCGCTATCCGATGGTGGTCACGCATTTCCCCGGAAAGTCGTTGGATCGTGCCGACCTGACGGTCCGTGCGGAATTGCACAACGACACAGATTCACCCGTTGAGGGAGTGGCCCGTGGCGGATTTGATACGGTCACCTTTGAGAAGAAAGTGACGCTCGCGCCCGGAGAGACGCGCGCAGTGACCTTTACCCCAGACGAATATCCTCAGTTGAAAATCGATCATCCCGAACTGTGGTGGCCCACAGGCCTGGGTGCCCAGAAGCTTCACCAACTCACTGTGAGCTTCGAGTCTTTGGGGGCTGTGTCCGACACCCAGACTGCGAGCTTTGGCATACGGGAGATCACTGGAGAGCTTTATGGCGAGAAGCCGCAAATAGGCGAGATATTCGACAACAACGGCATGGGCAGAATAAAGATCGACACTCGGCCGCTGCTGATTCGGGTGAATCATCACCCCGTACTGATTCGGGGAGCTGGTTGGACTCCGGAGATGCTTTTACGCACTTCGGACGATAGGCTTCGCGCGGAACTGAGCTACGTTCGGGATATGCACCTGAACGCCGTTCGGCTGGAAGGGAAGCTGGAGTCGGAGGAGTTTTTCAACCTCACTGACCAGATGGGAATCCTGGTGCTTGCCGGATGGTGCTGCTGCGATGACTGGCAGCACTGGAAAGATTGGAAACCCGGCGACATGACAATTGCCACTGAATCATTGCGCACGCAGATTCTCCGGATGCGAAGCCATGCAAGCCTTGCCTTGTGGATGAACGGCAGCGACATTCCCCCCGTGCCTCCGATTGAAGAAGCTTATCGGAAGGTCTTGGCTGAAACCGGGTGGCCCAACCCCTATATCTCATCATCCAGCGATGAACCAACACCTGTAAGCGGAGTCACGGGCGTCAAGATGACAGGCCCTTACGATTACGTTCCTCCGGGATACTGGCTGATTGATGATCATCATTTTGGTGGTGCATTCGGATTTAATACCGAGACCAGTCCTGGCGCCGCGATTCCTGTCCTCAGCAGCCTCAAGAAATTTCTTGGGGAAGATCACCTGTGGCCGATCGACGAAGTCTGGAAATATCACACCGGGGCGGGGGATGCTGATGGCAACCTCGATCATTACAACGAATCGATGAATGCCATTTACGGACCTCCGAAAGAGCTGGATGATTACCTCCGGAAATCACAGGCCATGTCATATGACGGCGAAAGAGCCATGTTCGAGGCTTTCGCGCGAAATAAATACAAGGCGACAGGTGTCATCCAGTGGATGCTGAATAATGCCTGGCCTTCAGTGATCTGGCACCTGTACGACTACTATCTTCAGCCCGCTGGTGGATACTTCGGCACCAAAAAAGCGTGCGAGCCGGTGCATATCCAGTATTCGTATGACGACCGCAGCGTGGTCGTTGTCAACAGCGCGAATCAGGACTTCAACCAATTGACCGCAGAAGCATCGGTATACGACTTCAATTTAAAGCGATTGTTCTTCCGGAAAATAAACCTTGACTCCGCAGCAGACAGCGTGCAGAGGCTGGTTACAATTCCCAGCGAGAACATCGACAGCCAAGTGTATTTCGTCAAGCTTGCGCTTTTGGACAAGAACCATAGCGTGATGAGCACCAATTTCTATTGGCTGCCGAAGACGTTATCCACTTACAACTGGTCGGACGAAGACCAACAAAAGCATCCGTACTACATCGGAGTGACGAGCTACGAAGATCTCTCGATGTTGAACCAGTTACAGAAGGTTCATCTCAATGCGTCCGCATCCGCCAGTATCCACTCGGAGGGTGAAGACGTTCGCGTGGAAGTGCGGAACCCATCGAAGAGCCTGGCGTTCCAGATTCACCTCTCCATCGTTGACGGAAAGAGCGGCGAAGAGATCCTCCCTGTTCTTTGGGATGACAACTATTTCTCGCTCATGCCAGGGGAATCACGATCTGTAATCGCTCACAATAGTCCTGCCGCCAACGCCGGTCAACTGCGGCTGGAGGTAGATGGGTGGAATATCGACAAGGAGACTGCTCTCGTCGGAGGAACGAAGTCAAATTGATCGAAACGCATCGTAGCGCAGTCTGATCTTCAATGCTCAGGCAAGCGCGCGATGCGCCAGAGGGAGATGGAGAGAGGGCACGAAGCCACGGTCTGCGAAGCGGCTTCGAATTTTGCAAGAGCCAAGTCTCGCATCCGTCTCCCTCATCCTGCAGGAACGTGCAAGCAGGGACTCGCAATCGCGAGTCATACACAAACTGAACAGCTACGTCGTGGCGGATGCGCACATTGTTGTGATCATCCCAGCGGGAATCTGTGCCGTTTTTTTGATGGGTTGGAAGGGTTGCAAACCACACCATCTTTTCAATTTAGGTCAAGATGCGAACTACGAAGGAGGACGCATGAATCGAAGCACATTCAAACACGGAAGAGTGGCGGGCCTGTGCCGTTTTCTGGTATTGGCGATGATATTTACCTCAATAGCTGCATTCGGCCAGGCTGGGCGAGGCAGCGTAAGTGGCACGATCACCGATCAAGCTGGGGCGGTTATCCCTGGCACTCAGGTGACACTGCTGAATCAGGCAACCGGAGTGTCGTTACACTCGGTGGCCAATGGCGTCGGATTCTACACCTTTATTTCTCTCAACCCAGGGGTGTATCAGGTCTCGGCCGGCCAGAAGGGCTTTGTGACGGTGACGCAAGAGAACATCACGGTCAGTGTTGATGCGGTGACGCAGGTCAATGTCACCCTACGCATCGGCAGCGAAACAGAGAACATAACGGTCACGGAGGGAGTGGCGCTGGTGGAGAGTAGCAACTCGACCTTGGGTTCGCTAATTCCCGCAGAAGCCATCGACCGAGTGCCATTGCTTTACCGCAATGTGTTCGACTTGGTGCAAATGAGCGCGGGTGTGATTCCTGTCAATGGTTCGCCCAACTCAAGCGATTCCATGCAGTCGGTTCAGAATATTTCAGTCGGCCGTCCGGGAATCGACATCTCTTCCGCCACGGTCAACGGTTCCCTCGAGGGATCGCTCTACTATATGCTCGACGGAAGTCCCATTGGTGTTCCGGAGCACCAGCCCGCCGCAATCATGCCGGCGATGAATATTCCCGAGGACGGCATCGAGGAAGTTCGTGTGGAGACTCAGAACACGCCGGCGTCTTACCAGAGTGGCGCGGCCGGTGTTATCAGCATGGTGAGCAAGGCCGGCGCCAACAAATTTCACGGCGACGTTTTCGGTGTATTTCGCCCCGACGTTATGTCTGCAAACGAGTACTTCAACAAGAGCACCGAGCTTTCCGGCGGTCAGAGTAATACGCCTCCCAATTTCCACCGCTACCAGGAGGGTGGTGCAATCGGCGGACCTATCAAGAAGGACAAGATCTTCTTCTTCGGGGATTACGAAGATACACAGCAGAAGCAGTTCGAAGGCATCGACTACTTTACCGTTCCCACCAGCGCTGAAAGAACCGGTGACTTCTCGGCCATGAACTATACGATCTATGATCCCACCCAGCCCGACAACCCCAATGGGACCCGGCAGGCATTTTCTGGGAATAAGATCTTGAACCCGAATTCGATCGGTCTGTTGTATCTCTCGAAGTACCCCAAATGCAATCTCCCCAGCCCGACTACCTGCGATTCTGCAACGACCGATGTGGCGAATAATTTCGGCTTGCCGGGAATGGACCCTCTCAAAGCGCATAGGTTCGACGTGCGCGTGGATTGGGCCAAGAGCGAGAAGCAACGCATCTTCACGCGCTTTTCCTATGACAAGCTGATCTTCTCCACGGCCAATGTCTTTCCCAGCGGTTGGGATACGAACTACGCCGAAAATACAACCAAAGCGCGCAACGTCATTGTTGCCGACGACTTGACCTTGAACTCCTCTACCGTTCTGAACCTGCGTTATTCCTTTACCCGGCATTACGAAAATCAAGGAAATCCAGCGTACAGCAATACCGACATTACTCAATTGGGCTTTCCTACCTCGCTGGCTGCGCAGCAGGTGATTAAACAACTGCCGTTCATGGTTTTCAGCGACCTTCTTTCCCCTGGCAACGGGATCGGGGGTACCGGCAACTACAACATGTTCATTGATGCCAGCGAGAACAGCGACACGAATGCCACGCTTACCAAGATATACGGCAAGCATGAAATCGTGACCGGGTTCGACTGGATGAAGCGCTACTTGAATGTTGGCCAGCCACCAGCCCCGGCGGGTGCCTACGGTTTCGACCTCAGTGCTACGGATCAGCAATCGGCTCCCGCGTCCGGCGTCTTGGCGGGCGGTAGCGACTTTGCCTCGATTCTTACAGGCATGGGAATGGCTCCGGGAACGGAAAAGAATATTGGTTATTCCAATTTCACCAGAGATATTTTTGCCGCCGAATCCAATCCATACTACGCGACATTCATTGAGGATACCTATCACCCTGTGACGAAGCTGACGATCACCGCGGGAGTACGTTGGGATGTCTTCGGCGGACGTAACGAGCGTCACAACCGCTTGGAGTATTTCGATCCCAATGTCAGCAATAACGTCGATGGTGTTTCTTACACCGGTGCGGAAATCTACGCCAACAGCAACAATCGCTCGCCGTTCACAACCAATCTTCACGATATCGGGCCGCGTTTAGGGCTTACCTGGCAGCCCGCCCAGCATCTGGTCGTGCGCGGCGGTGCAGGGTTCTACTACGGCCCCAGCGTATCGATGGTCGCGAACCCCGCAGACGCTAACGGCTTCGCTTCAGGCACGAGATGGAACGCAACCTGCCGGAACGCAGACGGCAATACTGTGTTTGGCGGGACCTCCGGTTGTCCCACTCCAACCCCCGGCAACTACGCCGCAACCTATTCCTTAAGTAACCCGTTCCCGAATGGACTGGTTCCCACCTTTACGCAATCTCCGTCCGGTTATGCTGCTAATCTTGGTACGACCTTGGGTTCCACGTTGCACTCTCAGCGCACGATGACCACTTACAACTTCAACATCGGTTTTGAGTACGAATTACCGCATCAGGTCGTTGTAAGTGCAGGCTATGTTGGCAGCCGTGGACTCTTCCTTCCTTTTAACAACGTCGATCTGAACGACCTTGATCTGGCCACGATCCAAAAATATGGTGCCTCGCTGTGCGTTGACACCTCGAACCCCGCTTGCCAGATGGTCCCGAATAGTTGGGGACCCATTCTGCCCGCGACCAATAACTATTACGGCGCATCCTCAGTTCCGTTGTGGGTCTCACTGCAACAGTTTCCTCAGTTTGGCAACGGTCAATATGGGGATGGCAACGGTGTCGTCCTAGGCGGATACCCGGCAGGCGACTCGGAGTACAATTCCATGCAGGCGAAGGTGCAGAAGAGGCTGACCAGCAACTTCACCGCTCTGAGTACCTTCACTTGGGGCAAATTGATGACCGACGACGGTGTTCCTCCCTTGGAATATGTGGGATCTCACTCTGGTCAATATCAGGACTGGAAGAATCTCAAGTTTGAGCACTCGATCAGCGCTCAGGACGTCAAATTTGTGTTTGATGGCCAAGTGTCATACGACTTGCCGGTCGGCAAAGGGCAGTTGGTGAATCTGAATGGCGTGTCGAATGCGATTGCCGGTGGCTGGAGTATCAATGGCATCCTCTTTCTCGGTTCGGGCATTCCCGTTGCTTCTCCAACAGTCGGATCGAATGTCAGCTACTTTAACCAGCGCGCGAATCTGATCTGCAACCCGTCAAAAGGATTTAACCGGGGTGTTAACCAATGGGTGAACAATAGCTGTTTTGCGTCTCCCGCCAGCCCCTTCGTTCCAGGGACCGCCCCTGCTTATCTCGACAGCGTCCGTGCCATGGGCGCGCGGAATCTGGATCTCTCCCTCTACAAGATCCTCAATCTGGGAAAATCGAAGGTTATTCGCTTCGATGTCTCTTCCTACAATGTGACCAACAAGCCGCAGTTCGGTATGCCAACTGAGCAAACAATGACAGCGAGCGGAGGTGCGCCGTTTGGTGCATTGACGAGTTGCATCAATACTCCACGTCAGTTCCAGTTTGGCGCTCGACTCAAATTCTAATCGACCTGCATAGGGAAGCGGGATCTTTCCTTACCCGCTTCGCGTGCGGCTTTGACTTGTTCTTGCCGCACATCCCGCTACCCTATGCATTTTTTACGGCCAAAGGGGACAAAAAAGCCTTCACAAAGCCGCGCTGTCCTACACGGCGCAACAAATTTTGCTGTTTGCGGATAGGTTCTAACGATAACTGCTTATATGACTTCACGTGCAACATTATCCCTTCTGGACGTGTTGCACTTGAATCTCTACCGGGTCTGATTTACCGTCGCTCGCGGCGAGGTAGTTCATTTAAAAAGAAATCATACGAAAGATAAATAGCCAAACCGAAACGCGTCAAGAAAGAACCCAACCAGCCTCTTCGATACTTCTGTGGGTCCACCATTTGGGGATGAACGCAGTGGAGTAGATGAGAGCAACTTTAAGCAAATACATAAGATAAACGGTCGTCGAGCGAGTTTTACGGCGGCTCTGTGCCGCTTCAGAGCTTCAGGTTGACGCCTCATCCCCGGTGATTTCCTCGAAAATATTGACAAAGCAATTTGAAAGACAATAATATGAAACCAGAAGCGCAAGAACACGGAAGTTTGCGTTGAGGAATGCAATGCATGAATAAAGGACAAGCCTGCGGCATTTCCGGAGGTTGCGGCTTATCTCCCGCTGACAAGAAATTTGACGAACCTGCAAGCACAAATGCTTACACTGTATTGATCTCCCGCGGCGGGCAACGGAGTTGGAGCCAAAGCAAAAATCGATACCAGAACCAAAAACCGGAGTAGAGACCATGAATTGCAAGAGAACAGCCGGAACAGCGGACAACGCGGAACAGCCAGACGTTGCGGTCGTAGGCGAGACCAACCCGGATTTCATCCTGTACGGACTGCCGCACGAACTGCCTGACGAACGCGAACTCCTGGCCAGCGGCTGCGAGTTGATGCTGGGCAGTTCGTCGGCAATTTTCGCACACAACTTGTCTGTGCTCGGCACCAACGTGACCTTCAGTTCCCGCGTTGGCAAGGATATGTTTGGCGATTTGTGCCTCCAGGCGCTGAAGGAGGCTGGTGTTGATGTGCGACGTGTGGTGCGCGCCGAGGAGAGCCGGACCGGAGTCACGGTGATCCTTCCAGGGCCGCACGCGCGGCGCATCCTCACCTATCCTGGCGCGATGTTCGAGATGGGACTCGCAGATTTGGATCTGGACTTCATTGCTCGTGCCAGGCATTTTCATCTCTCCTCCGTCTTTTTGCATCGCAAGCTCTTTCCCGACGTGCCCCAGCTCTTTTGCCATATGAAACAGCACGGCTTAACGACGTCGCTCGACACCAACGACGATCCCGACGATCGATGGCTGAGCGTCGTTGACAACATCCTTCCCTATGTGGACATTCTCTTTTGCACGGAGGATGAACTGCGCAAGATGGCCAGGGTCGAGGAGGCCGAGAGCTTGATCTCTTCGCGCGTTCCCATCCTCGTAGTCAAGCGGGGGGCGCGCGGTGCGTCGGTCTATGCGGAGGGCCGTCGCTTGGATTGTCCCGCGCTCTCCGTCGAGGTCGTTGATGCCGTCGGGGCTGGCGACACCTTCGATGCGGGATTCCTGCATCAATGGCTGCGCAAAGAACCTTTGGAGACGTGCCTGGCCTTCGGCAATTTCGCTGGCGGACTTTCTGTAACTCGTCCCGGTGGCACGGCGGCATTTTGCAACGCGGATTATCGGCAAGACTTCTTCCAGCGCTACTGGGGGAACCAACCAAAGACGCCAGGGCAGGGCACTGGCCGATAGCGCCTTTCATGTCGTCGCCGAGTCCTGAACTGTAAGTGAACGCGCGTCCCGCGGTCCGGCGTGCATTTTTGAAAACCACGGAAGCGAAACAAGAGGTTGATTGGGAAAGACTATGCAAACCCTAAGGGCCACAGGAAGCGATGCGGCAGTCCAGGAAATGCTGCGCATCTTTAAAGAAAACCGCGCGGGCGGACAGCGCGGCATCTATTCGGTTTGCTCCGCTCACCAACTCGTCCTTGAAGCGGCCATTGCACAAGCGGCCCGCGACGAGAGTCTGCTGTTGATTGAGGCTACCTGCAACCAGGTGAATCAAGAAGGCGGCTATACCGGCCTGACGCCGGAGCGGTTCTGCGACTACGTTCGGGCCTTGGCTAGGGAGGTCGGCTTTCCTGAAGAGCGGCTGATTCTCGGCGGAGACCATTTAGGTCCTAACCCATGGCGTTCAGCATCTTCGAACGCGGCCATGGAGAAAGCCTGCGCCATGGTGAAAGCCTACGCAAGCGCTGGGTTCGCGAAGATACACCTGGATGCAAGCATGGCCTGTGCCGACGATTTCGGCGGGCTAACGAATGTTGAAATAGCTCAACGCACCGCTCGTCTCTGCGAGGCAGCCGAAGCCGCGGCGGCGGAACGCTTGTTTGCTCCCGTTTACATCATCGGGACGGAGGTTCCCCCTCCCGGCGGAGCAAAGGGCGAGTTGGAAGTCGAAGTCACAGAGACCTCCAGCGTGCAGAATACTCTCGATTTGCATCGTGCAGCCTTTGAGGAGCGCGGCCTGTCTTCCGTCTGGGAGCGAGTTGTTGGGGTTGTCGTACAGCCGGGTGTCGAATTCGGTGATCTGAGTGTGGCTGACTACGTGCCTGAAAGGGCCGCCCGGCTATCAGAATGGCTCGCCGGTGTAGAGCGGATCGTCTTCGAGGCGCATTCAACCGATTATCAGACGGGCAAGTCGCTTGAACACTTGGTGCGCGATCATTTCGCCATCCTCAAGGTGGGACCCGAACTGACCTTCTCTCTTCGTGAGGCAATCTTCGGATTGGCCGGTATCGAGGAGGAGTGGATATCCGATTCCAAGAGGTCGGATACCCGCGTGGTGCTGGATCGAGTCATGGTCGATCATCCTGAGAACTGGAAGGCTTACTACCATGGCGACTCGCATCACCAGCGGATTGCAAGAGCCTACAGCCAGAGCGACCGCATTCGCTATTACTGGCCTCATCCCGATATTTCCGCCGCCGTCTCGCTTTTGACGCAAAACCTCGCGGCCAACCCGGCACCGCTGCCTGTGATTGAGCAGTACCTTCCCTATGAGGCCGAAGCGATACGTAGAGAGGAAATCGCAAACACGCCGCACGCTATCTTGCTGTGCCACATTCAACGCACGCTGGCCCGGTACGCTCGTGCCTGCGGGTTTTGAGGCGTTGCCATCTCCACGCTCCAGGAGGCGGCGATTCATATCCACTTTTCACCGTTGAACTTGGGCCGGTGTATCCCGGTGGAGGAAAGTATCCCTGCATTTAATATGCTTCGGATTCTTTCACCTTAAGTATTAGACTGATAATGCAATGAAACAGTTCGAGATATGAGGTTGAGCATGGCGAGGGGCATCACAAAACCGCACGAGCCCGAGGAGACAATTCACAAAGATCTGGAGATGGCGTCCTCTACCGCAGAAGCTGCGCTGGATGGAATGATGGCCGAGGAAAGGCGGACGCAGATTCTGCAGACCGTGCGCTGCGCGGGCCATGTACGAGTCAATGAACTAGCCAGCCGCTTCAGCACCTCGGCAGTTACCATCCGTAACGATCTGAATGAATTGCATCAGCGCGGTCTTGTACTGCGCTCGCATGGCGGGGCGGTGCTTCCGGATACCATCCTGCGCGAATCGCCTGTCCTTGAACGTCTGAAAGCGTTCTCCGACGAGAAGCGGCGGATCGGCGCCATGGCGGCTACATTGATCAACGATGGTGAAACGATCATCCTGGATTCGGGCACAACCACGCTGGAAATTGCCCGGCAGATCAAGAAGAAGCAGGGATTGCAGATCATTACCAACGGGGTCAACATCGCCGCTGAGCTGCTGGACGCGCGCGACGCGCAAGTTTTCATCGTCGGAGGCACCGTGCGTGGAGAATCCGCATCGATCAGCGGACGCTTCACCGAAGAGATGTTCGAGCAATTCTCTGCCGACAAACTGTTTCTCAGCGGAGCCGGATGTGATCTCGACTTTGGGGTCAGCGGCGCCAACCTGGAAGAAACAATGGTGAATAGGGCGATGCTGCGAATTGCGCGCGAAATCATTCTGGTTGCCGATGCCAGCAAGTTTTCAAAACGCAGCATGTCGCGCATTGCGTTGTTTTCAGAGATCGACACCGTCATTAGCGACACGAGTCTCGACGCAGAAATTCAGGAGAAGCTGCGTTCCTTGGGCTGCCATCTGATTCTGGTGTAGCGACCGGTTAGTACTACAGTTGTACTTGCTTCGAATACGAGGAAAAAGCATAGGCCCAGGCCTAAAGGCCAGGTAAACTTGCCTCATTTCAGGGGACCCCACGGCCCCTGCTCCCTCCGTGATCGGAGATCTACAACTGTAGTATTAGGCAATATCAGAGGGAACCTCAAAAGTGACCAGTTCGGCGCGGAAACCGCGGGTGCGAATGGCTCCATAAATGATGCCGGCGGCCATCCATACAGCGCCCAGCACCTTGGCCGGCAGGCTGAGATTGAGCCAGATGAAAGCACAGATGAGAAAGCCCAGGGCAGGCACCAGGAAGCCGCCTGGATCGCGGTTCTTCTTATGCCGCCCATGGTGGATGAACGCTGCGGCATTCACCCCCATGAAGGCGATAAATGCTCCGAAGTTGAGACACTGAGCGCCGATCTCGTAGGCGCCTCCGCCCAAGCGATTGGCAAAGAACTCCAGCAAGCCGGCTCCGGCAATCGCGAAAGCTCCCACGGCCAGAATGTTGTTGCGAGGAACCCGGTGTTTGGGTTCCAAGGCACCGAAGAACGACTTGGGAAGCGCATTGCCCCGTCCCATGCCGTAAAGCAGGCGTCCGGCGGCCAGTTGGGAGCCCATGCCTGAACCCATGTTGGCGATCAGCAGGGTAAAGTTGACGATCTGGAAGAGCACTACGCCCCCAGCCTTTCCACTGACCAAGGCAAAGGCTGACTCGACATTCTCGCTGGCGAAGGGCTTCGATCCCCAGATGAGTTGCGCTGCATAGACCTCCAAACCGGAGAGCAGGCCTGTGACAAGGCAGACCAGCACGGTGGCCAGAAGGATGTTGCGGCGCGGATTCTTGACCTCTTCGGAGAACGTGGAGATGGCGTCGAAGCCGATATAGGTGAGCACGGCGACCGAGGTGCCAGCAAAGATGCTGGAGGGACGAAAACTGCTTGGATCGTAGAAGGGATGAGTAAAGAATCCTGGATCGTGATGAATGCCCCAGAGGTTACGGATGACACAGCCGATGAACAAGAGAACAACTACCACCATACCGACGCACAGGGCTTCATTCAATTGCGCCGAGGTCTTGATGCCGCGAAGATTCTGCCCTGTGAACAAAGCCGCGAAGAAGATGATCCAGACGTAAAAGGAGAGGCCGGGCAGGATATTCATGGCGGCCTTGGCGCAAAAGGCCGTGCAGATGAGCGGATTAATCAGATAATCCATCACCATGCCCCAGCCTACGATATAACCGAGGGCCGAGTGTATCTCCTGGCCGACGTAGGTGTAAGCTGACCCGGCGCTGGGATAGACCCTGGCCATGCGGCCATAACTGATGGCCGTAAACAGCATGGCGATCATGGCCATCAGAATGGTAGTGACGACATGGCCATGCGCTTTGTTGCTGATGACACCGTAGATCCCCATCGGCGCGGTCGGCTGAATAATCACCATGCCGATGATGATGAGGTGCCATAAACCCAAGGTGCGATGCAGGCGCACTGTCCCATCGGACGATAAAGCGGAAGCGGTGGTCGATTGGCTCTGCGGCGTCATGGCGGAATTCCAAGGAACATTGTCCTTCAATGGCATCATGGCGCTGGCCATGAGAAAGGTGGAAATTGGGTGCGTGCGAGGTGAGAACAAAAGCAGATCGCACGCCCTCCATCTGCCGTCTCACTTCTACCGGCCTGAAGAAGCGGCCCCCAACGAACCCGCCGGATGAATTCGGACGCCCTGAACTACCCGGTTAATCACACCGTCAGGACTGGGGTTATCAGGATTCAATCCGATACTCAAGCTCAAATGGTATCCGAGCAACTGCGGGCCAACGATCTCATACGGCGTGCGCAGAGCGTCGCATGTCTGCGGAGCAACTGCGGGAATGACCTCATCGAATAATCCTTTCGTTTCGGAAGGATCCGCAATGCCGACCAAGTATCCGATTTTCTTCGCCCGAAGCTCATGAATCAGGTCTATCTCATAGAGACGGCGCACCGGATCGCTGGACAACAAGCACAGGACGAGCGTGTCGGCCTTGACGAAAGACATAGGACCATGTCGGAGTCCAAGATACGTCTCCGTAACGACAGGGAAGTGACCGGCGGTCATTTCCAGCATCTTGAGGCCGGCCTCACGCGCCCAGCCAAGCAAGGGAGATGAGGACAGAACCACGACTCTATCGTGGGTGCGAGTAGCCGCGCGTCGGCATGCTCCATCGATGCCGGGCAGCAAGTCGATCGTCCGCATGCTGAACGGATCGACCGTGGCCGCAGCCGCATCCGGTTGAGCCAGAACAAGTCCGGCCAACACCAGATTGGAAAATGCGCTGGTCATTACAAGGCTACGGTCATTGGTACGCGGGTCAAGGACAATGCACCCGTCCAGCCCCGCACGAGACAACGCACCATCTTCATTGCAGAGGATGGCCAACTGCAGAATGTCCGGCCGGAGGGCACGAATTCGCTCGACAACAGCAGCGCTCTCCGGACTGTCGCCGGATCGGGCCAGGGAGATCACAACATCCACGCCGAGCAAGCAGCGTTCCGTGTCGATCAGCAGGTCGGTGGTAGGGACGGCAAAGGCTTGGGGCCACGCTGTGGCGATGGCACTTGCCGCGTAGGCTGAGGTTCCCGCTCCGGTCAACAGGACGCGAACCTGTTGGAGTCTGATGGGCAGTTGCATCCTTTTCAATGCGGAATGAACCCGCTCCAGAGTGGTCGGCCAAAGAAGAGGCTGGCGAAGGATTTCCTGCAAGGTGTATGAGGGGACGGCTTGGAGGCCAGTCTCTATGGGCGTGTTCAGGGATGGTGACATAATGAACTCCTTTCCTAGTTGGGGCAAAGTAGCGGCATGAAAGAACAGTCTGCAAATGAATCAAATACGAAACATTACGCAAGAATATATTCAATCATCGCAACTGTCAATGCTTTCGATTTGCAAATCTCGAAACCGCTTCGCAAAAAACATTGCATACAGACCCAACACTGCCGCACCGGCGATCCTGTCATCTCAACCACGGGACGTTTTGTTGAAGGTGCAGGGCAGTTGCAAATATTGGACCATAACGAGGCAGCGCGATAGAAATTTAGAGGTTGAGGTTGCGTATGAAATAGCAGAAGCGCCCGGGTTATATGAGTGCATGTACCACATAATAGGGTGGTTGTGCGAAGAATTCCGGCAAGGGTGGCAGCGTTGGGTCTAGCCGGGTTGGCATGACCGCGAGCGGATGATTTCAGGTGTAATGGTGGAATGACTCTTCCAGGCGTTACGAAATAAACCGAAAGACTATAAAAAACTATTGACAAGGTTTTATACAATGAGCGATAGTTATCGAAACCTTATGGACTGCATCCGCAAGCGCGCAAGTTTCATGTGCAAGAACTTTCGGATCGCTCAGGTCAAGTGAGCGAGCAGGCGTCAAGGGTCTCTCCAGGCGGACCGGCCAAGTGTCTGACCGCAGGGAGGAGTCCTGGAATAGAACGCGCCTACGCGGGGCAGATCCTGGGGATTTCGTTGATTCGAGAGTAAGGAGGCTGTAATGGGAGTTTTAAGTTTTGGATACCGCAAGGCCCTAATGGTCATAGCGGTCGTGACTCTATTGTTGGTAGGATTGTTTGTGCCTGCAAAGGCCGCGGCCCAGGTCGATATGGGTTCGGTCTCAGGTGTGATCCACGATCCGGGTGGTCCCGCAATCCCCGGTGCAAAGGTGGTTTTGACAAACGAGGACACAGGCATCGCCGCCTCGACCGTGACGGGAGCCGAAGGCCAGTATACCTTCTCTCCGGTAAAGATCGGGCGCTATAGCATCTTCGTGTCGGCGGCCGGGTTCGAGGGCTTTCAGCAGAAGAACCTGACGGTTGACGTGCAGCAGAAGCTGAGATTAGACATCTCGCTGTCCCTGGGAGCCACGACCGAAACGGTGGTGGTCAATGAGGCCCCGCCATTGCTGCAGACTATGGATGCGTCCGTGGGCCAGATTGTGGAGGAGAAAACCATCGACAATCTGCCGCTGAACGGTCGGAATTTTACGTTTCTCGCTCAACTCTCCGCTGGTGTGACGCAGGGTCAGCAGGACTCGCGCGGGTTGGGTTCGAGCGGCAGCTTTGCGGCCAACGGCCTGCGCCCCTCACAGAACAATTATCTGCTCGACGGCATGGACGACAACGCCAACTTGGTAGACTTCTTGAATGGTACGGCGTACTCGGTGAAACCGCCGGTGGATGCGATTCAGGAGTTCAAGATTCAGACCAACGATTACAGCGCAGAGATGGGCCGGGCGGCCGGAGCCGTGCTGAACGCTACCCTCAAATCGGGGACAAACCAGTTTCATGGCGCGGCATGGGAGTTCTTGCGCAACGATATGTTCGATGCAGCCAACTACTTCGAGACTTCCAAAGGTAAATTCCGTCAGAACCAGTTCGGAGCTACACTGGGAGGTCCGATCCGCCATGATAAGACATTCTTCTTCATGGACTACGAAGGCACACGCATCCGCCAAGCCACTCCTTACGTGAGTACGGTGCCCACCGCACTGGAGCGCAGCAGCGGTTATACAAACCTATCGGAATTGCTCACCCAGGGACCGACTCCGGGGAACTGCTTGACGAACCCCAATCAGGCGGGCTGCGTCGCGGACATCCTTAACCGGGGCTACACGCTCGGACAGGTCTTCGATCCCTCCACAACCCGTGTCATCACTTGTGACGTGCCAGATCCGGTCTCCGCCATCACGGTTCCGTGTCCCGGTGGAGTCACAAGCGGCAGCCAGATTGGTTTTGCGCGTGAGCCTTTCGCCGGCAATACACTTTCCGTAAACCGTCTGGATACCAATGCGATTGCGCTCTTGAATCTGTATCCAACGCCGAACAAATCGGGCTTGTTCAATAACTACGCAACGAATCCAGTTGTTGATAACAATACCGATCAATTCGACGTGCGTGTCGATCATAGCTTCAGCGCCAACGACAACGCATTTGCGCGCGTCAGCTATGTAAACAATCCAGACTATGTTCCGGGGCCATTCAAGGGGATCGCGGATGGCGGGTCATTTTCCAACGGAAATCAGACCACGGTCTCCTGGAACTCAGCGCTGAGCGAAACGCACGTATTCTCCTCCACGATGGCCAATGAGTTGCGTTTGGGATACAACAATTTGAGCGCCACGCGCAAACAGCCCAACGCCGAAACCACCGGAATTCCCGCTCAGTTCGGCATTCAGGGAGTTTCCCAGGGTAATTCGAACGGCGGCCTGGGAGCGTTCTCGATCACAGGTCTGAACCAACTCGGCAGCAGCTCATATTTACCCTCCATCGAACTCAGCACGACCTCGCAGATTACGGACAATCTGACCAAAACCACAGGACGCCATACGATCAAAATAGGATTCGAATGGCAGCGTCTGGGATCCGCTATTCTCCAGCCGCCGACGGCCAGAGGATACTGGGCGTTCAGCGGTGATTACACAGAGGTTCCGACCACCACCGGAGGAAACACCGGTCTTGCTCAGATGCTCCTATCGCCGACACAGCACACAGTCATGGGCGCAAGTGATAATGTAGGAGGGGCCGATAACATAGGTGCCTCAAATATCGCCCGCACGTCGATGAACCACCAATACTATGGCGGCTACTTCCAGGACGACTACAAGGTGAGCCAGAAACTGACGCTCAATCTCGGTGTTCGATACGAATACTTCGGTCAGTTGGTTGAGAATAATGGCAATCAATCGAATTTCACTCTCACCGGGGCCAACGGGCATTCCACGTTTCTGTTAACCAAGAAACGCTGCAACACGCCACTATCGGATGACTTCAAAGCAGCGGCGGTAACGGATAAAATTGACATCGACTGTTCCAGCCAGGCGGGTCTGGGAGAATCCCAGAGGACGAATTTCTCGCCGCGCGTCGGATTTGCTTATCAACTCAATCCAAAGTTAGTGGCACGCGGCGGATATGGGATCTTTTACGGCGGTTTTGAAAACTCCTCGGTTGAAACCTACGTAGACTTTCCTTTCCAATTCGCATTGTCCTACCCCTATCTTGTGCCCAACGCGCCGGTTACATTCAGTAACGGCTCGATTGGAACGCTGGAAACAGGCCTCACCGGCATTCCCCTGACTTCGGATCATGTGGAACCCGGCGGAGTATCCTTTACGGGCGAGGACTACAACATGAAGACCCCCAACACACAGGGATACAACCTGACGCTGCAGTACGCGTTAACCAGCAAAGACTCCCTGCAGGTGAGCTATGTCGGAAACACCGTCCATCATCTGGGGTCGTACGTCAACCCGAACAGCCCGCAGGAGATCCTACCGCCTGGGCTGAACGTCACGAACTACATTCCGTATCCCGATTTCAACCCTTGGATCACCTACACCCGGTTTGGCGCAAACAGTCACTATAGTTCCATGCAAGCCAACTACGAGCGCAGGGTCGGCCACGGGTTGAATGTTCTCGCCAACTTTACCTGGTCCAACTGCATGTCCGATGGTGCCGACGTCTTGAATGGGACCGCACTGACTGGCTACCGAGGCGCTTTTCTGCCGGGTTTTGGAATGCGGAAGGACTTCGGACTTTGCGATTTCGACATCAACAAAGTGGTCCATCTGAGCGGAACATATGAATTGCCATTTGGGCAAGGTCGGCACTTTGCGGCAGGCAGCGGCAAAGTGGTCAATGCGATCATAGGCGGTTGGGACACCAACTGGATTCTGACGCTCCAGGGCGGCCAGCCAGGTACGGTTCCATGCGCCATCTCGACGACAACTGGCTTCGGTTGCAATGCTTTGAAAGTTCCCGGTGTGGGTATATATACCGGGGCGCACAAGGTGAATCATTGGATGAACCCGGCGGCCTTCGCCACGCCTCCTGTGGCGACAACCGTCGGGCAAGCGGATTACAGTCCGCTGGGCAGCGGGCCAAGTCAGTTCCGCGGGCCAGGTTTCGAGCGCTTGGACTTCTCCTTGTTCAAGCAGTTTGAAATCACCGATCGCTACCGGGTTGAATTCCGTTCCGAATACTTCAACCTGGCCAACCATCCTAACTTTTCAATTCCTGGATTCTCCGGGAACGGAGTATCGGCTGCCCCCGGTGCGCTCAACTACAACAATACGGCCAATTTTGGCGCCATCAATTCGACACGCGATGGACAAAATGACCAGCGCGAAATTCAATTCGCATTGAAACTGTACTACTGATGTTCATAGTCTGTGGTGAAGGTCAGGTTTTGGACTTTCACCACAGGCTATTCAGGATAAGCAGACAGACAAAACATCTTACGATTTTTGACCTGTCAGGAGGAAAGAGGATTATGATGCGCGTAATTTCTGCGCTGTCGATCTTGCTCTGCTTGTTGGCCTCGCCCGCGTTTTGCGCGGCGGGGTCTTCTGGCAAGACAGAGTTGTCGGAAAACTGGAAACTGGCGGCTGCAAAAGACGTTCAAGCGGATGGAGCAACCGTCTCACAACCCAATTACGATGAAGCTTCCTGGCATCCCATCCACAAAATGCCGGCCACTGTTCTCGAGATCTTGCAGGAGGACGGGGTCTACACCGACTTGTATGTTGGCAAGAATCTGCTGGAGAAGGTGCCACAGGATCTTTACAAGCAAGACTGGTGGTATCGCACGAGCTTTGTCGCGCCGACCGGATTCTCCACTTACACGCTGGAGTTTCCGGGAATCAATTATCGCGCGGAACTCTGGCTCAACGGGCAAAAAATCGCCGACAGTACACAAGTGGCTGGCATGTATGCCGCGCACGAATTCGATGTCTCCCAGTGGATTACGCCGGGGCAGCCCAATGTGCTGGCCGTCAAGGTGACGCCCGAGCAGTTGATCCAGGACGTTGATGGCGTGGAACTGGCCGACAGTTGGTTTGACTGGATCAATTGGAAGTATCTGGGATATAAAGGCACGTATACGAAGGAGCATCAATTCGCCTCCTCCTTTGTGCCGGATAGAAATGCCGGTATCTGGAAGCCTGTTTACCTGCGCGCGACTGGCGAGGTCGCAATTGCGCACCCGACTGTCAACACAGAGTTGTCGCTGCCTCAAGCCTCTGCGCGTCTCACCGTCTATGCGGATGTGCATAATGCTGCCACGCATCCCGCCAGCGGCACGTTGAAGGGAACCATCTCGCGGCCGGGCAAGCCAACGATTGCATTCGAACAGAAGCTCAGTCTCACGCCCGGCGAAACCCGCGAGATTTCTTTTACGCCGGACATGTTTCCCGCCTTGGCCGTGACGCATCCCGACCTCTGGTGGCCGTACACCATGGGTGATCCCGCGCTCTACAATCTGCATCTGGAGTTCATCGAGGATGGTCGGCTTTCCGACCGCAACGATTCGCGCTTCGGCATACGGAGCATCACACAGCACCGCGATCAGGACGAACAGTTCGCGGATATTGGCAAGGGCGGCAACTTCTACCTTCAAGTGAACGGGCGGGATTTCCGGGCGCGCGGTGCCGATTACACCCCTGACCTGCTCTATCGCTACGATCCCGAGCGCGAAGCCAACATCCTGCACTATGTGAAGGATCTTGGCATCAATCTGTTGCGCTCTGAGTCGAAAATCTCCAGTGAGCACCTCGTCGAACTCGCTGACGAGGAGGGCATTCCTCTTATGTTCGGCTGGATGTGCTGCAATCAGTGGGAGAAGTGGGATCAGTGGAGCGCAGAAGATCACCGGGTTGCTTCCGAGAGCCTGCGCTCGCAGATCACCATGCTGCGTCCTCATGCTTCCGTATTTGTCTGGGCCAACGGAAGCGATGGCCGTGCTCCCGATCCGGTTCAGCAGGAGTACCACCGGATTGAATCCGAGCTGCACTGGCAGAATGCTTTGGTGGATACTGTCTCCTCGTTTGCCAAGGACGCCAACGGCGAGCACCTGTGGGACGGCGTTCACATGGAAGGGCCGTACAGTTGGAGGTCTCCGGCGTACTGGTTCAGCGGTAAGTACCCCACTACGCGCGGGGCTTGCGCGGAGCAGGGAGACAACGAGCACATTCCAACCCTGGAGAGTCTCAAGAAGTTCATTCCCGCCAACCACCTCTGGCCGATTGATGATACCTGGCTCATGCATACTGGCGCCATTGAGAAGAATTCCTCCTTGGCCAATGTGCAACTGGCGTTGGAGCACCGCTACGGAGCTTCCGGCAACGTGGAGGAGTTCGTGCGCAAGGCGCAACTGGCCCACTATGAGGGTACGCGCGCTCAGTTCGAGGCTTTCGCCGCGGGCGACTGGGCCAACCACAAGATGACCCTCTACTGGATGCTGAACAGCCACTGGCCGTCCTTCTATGGCAATATCATCGACTACTATCTCAGCCCAGGTGGAACCTACTTTGGAGCGAAGAAGGGCTTGCGCCCGCTCTCGGTGGTCTTCGACTCCTATGCGACTGGCGATCACAGTCAAGCCAGGATTGTTGTTTTCAATCAAACTCCCAGCGACGTGCAGGGCCTGCGCGCGCGCATTCGCGTCTACGACCTGGATGGCAAGCTCCGCGACGACCGTTCGCTGGACGGGATTGCCGTGCCTTACAACCGCGAAAAGCAGGTGGCCACGCTGCCCCGGTATCCCGCCTCCACACCGGTCTTCTTCGTTCGCTGTCAGCTCTTCGATGCCCAAGGAAAGCTTCTGGTGGAGAACACCTATTGGCAGTCGCAGAAGGATGACGATCTGGGTGCTCGAAAAAACGACATGGCCATGGATCTGCGGCAGGATAGCTGGGCCGACATGACCGCTCTGAACACCATGCCTCCGGTGGGTCTGGAAGTTAGTGCGGTGGCGGGCAAGGTCGGGAAGGGAAGCCGCGTCGCTATTCGCTTGCACAATCCATCCCAGCACATTGCATTCTTCGAACGGGCCACGGTTTCGGTCGCGCCGAATGGGGACGAAATCCTTCCCATCGAGTACGACGACAATTACATCACCGTCTTTCCCGGCGAAACAGCCGAGATAAACGGAACACTTCCGCAGGGTGCCAAAGCCGGCTCGGTAAAACTGGAAGGTTATAACACTCCCGCGATTTCCGCCAGAATCGAGTAAACACCCGGCCGCAGAATCTTCGCAGCGCACAAGCGGAGGTGAGCATCAACAGACTTGAAAGACTGCTGGAATATTGATCCGGCTCATAACGATTGCGCAACCAGTAGCTGTCATCCTGAACGAAGTTGAGGATGACAGCTATTTTCGTTGCAACGCAATTGCAGAGCGCCAAAAAAGTCGGGGTAGGGTAGCTCGATGAAGTCAGAACAGGTTAAGCGGTCAGCGTCACGCCTTTCTTCTTCCAGAAGAGACAAAACCGGTCGGCTTTCGCATTGCACTCGGAAATGTGTTGACGTTCTATCGCGCCGCCCGCGTCGAAGCCGATGAAGCCAAGCGTCCTCGACTCCATTAATCCGTGGTGAGCTATATAAGCCAGACTGCGGAGAATACATCGCTTATGTTGAGCCTGAGTAGTGAAAGGGATGACATGAGCGATGTAATCGTTGAAGAAACTCCCAGAACGTATTCCGGCGCGCTGATGGCTATGCTTGCCGTGGCGATACTTTTGGGGCTGGGCGGGATTCTCTGGAGCTTCATACTAAGCGGCAAACTGGCCACTCAGCAGCAAGCTCAGACAAATGCCGCGGCGCAGAACACCAAATTGACAGCGGCGTTGAAAGATACCGATGCGCGGCTGGATGTGGCTACGGACGCATTGAAGACCTCGCTCGGCCTGACGCAGAAGCAATTGGATACGCGCTCGGCTGAGTTGCAAGCCCGCGAGGCTCGCGGCGAGCAGGCGGCGGCACAGCTGGCCACCGCGCAACAGCAGACGGCAGGGCAAGTGGCGGCGGTCTCTAGCACCGTGACCGGCGTGCAGACGGATGTCGGCGGCGTCAAGACCGATGTGGCTAAGACGCGGAGCGATTTGGCAGAAACCAATAATCAGTTGACCTCGATGAAGGGGGATCTGAACGGCCACAGCACGATGATTGCGCGCAATGCCGGTGAGTTGGAGATTCTGAAGCACAAGGGCGACCGCAACTATTACGCGTTCACGCTGGTCAAAGGGCAGAAGCAGGCAGTGGGAACGGTGAGCCTGGAGCTGAACAAGTCCGACGCGAAGAGGAGCAGGTACACGATCACGGTCTTCGCCGACGACAAGCAGTACCAGAAGAAAGACAAGAGCCTGAATGAGCCGCTTCAGTTCTACAGCGGCAAAAGCCCTTTGCTGTTTGAGATTGTTGTCAACGACGTGAACGCCAAGAACACAGTGACAGGATATCTGTCTTCTCCGAAGGGCGCGCCAGAACCCGTGGTGGTTGCCGAGCGGTAAGCCGCTTCGTGGCGAGTGGACCATGTCCCATAGCTTGACTCAATCTTGTTGGTAGATTGAGATGTGGTCCACCTCCCGCATAGAATGAACCTATGAATGCTCATCAATTTGCACCTTATGAAGAGCTTGCTCACGAGTTTTTTCACTTCTATGAGCACATAAGCGATGGAGCGCATGACGGCTCTCACATTGAAAGAGTGTGGCGGAATGCAAAGGCGATCCAATCTGAAGAAGGCGGCGACCTGGAGATTTTAGCTGCTTCTGTCTTGCTTCATGATTGCATCCAGGTTCCGAGAAATTCTCCCTTGCGCAACAGTGCATCAAGACTCGCCGCAGCAGAGGCACGGACGGCTCTCGGCGCACTTGGATGGGAGAGTTCTCGCGTCCAGGTTGTGGCAAATGCAGTCGAGAGCCACAGCTTTTCTGCTGGAATCGCACCGTCGTCGCTTGAAGGATGCATTCTGCAGGATGCGGACAGGCTTGATGCGATTGGGTTCACCGGAATTGCACGATGCTATTACACGGCGGGACGCCTGGGGTCATCCTTGTACGACTCGTCAGACCCATTGGGGAACTCTCGCCAGTTGGATGATCGGGAGTTCGCATTGGACCATTTCCCGATGAAACTGCTGACGTTGGCAGACGGTTTCAAGACAATGACTGGTCAGCGGCTTGCGCTGGAGCGGCATCGGGTTTTGAAGAACTTTTATAGTGGCATGCTGGCAGAGATTGGCCTGGAAGCTGTCGGATAGAAGCTTGGCGTCGCCCCTCCTAGCAATGGAGCCACTTGCAAAATTCCTTGGAGATTGTAAGAAGCGTCAAGGCACGACTTCAGTCGTGCCGCTATAGACCCCTAATATGTCTTGGGCTTTACCCCCTGCGTCTCTTTGTTTTTAGTTGCTTGCAATTGTGCAGCGGCTAAAGCCGGATTCAGTTTGGGGCATTTTCGGCACGACTGAAGTCGTACCCTGACACTTATCAGCTAACTGAAGATAATTTTGCAAGTGGCTCAATGACATGAAACTTGGTGCTCCAGGTCCGGATCTTCGGTGGGAATCTCTGAAGATCTCTCCAAGCTCTCGCCGAAAGCGGCGGAATACACTACTCTTGTAGATGGCCCATGGTTCCGATTCTTCGCCATCTTCGCAAAGCGCTCTGGCTGTCTCTGGAGCACGACGTTCTGAATACGGCCAAGGCGGCTGCGTATTCGGGAATGCTGGCGCTGTTTCCGGCGCTGGTGGTCTTTACGGCTCTGTTGGCGCGCGGGCCGGAGGGAACGACGCTGGTGGGCGAGATTCGCGCCTCTTACGAGCAGATTCTGCCCGCCGATTCCATGTCGCTGTTGCAAACGGCGATGGAAGACCGGCGGGTTCATTCCACGCAACTGATCTTTTCCGCAGCGGGGCTGTCGGTCTTTGCCGCGCTGGGCGTAATGCTCTCGCTGATGGATGGCTTCCGGCGGGCGTACCGGCAGCAGCGCGGCAATTGGGGCTTTTGGCAGAAGCGGAAGCGGGCGCTGGCGCTGGTCTTCATAGTGCTGCTGCCGCTGTCGCTGGCCACGCTGGTGCTGGTCTTCGGGCGGCAGATCGAGGCGTGGATGGTGCTGAAATCGACGCACCAGTTGCGCCACCTGGTGCTCTTCTTCTGGCGTCTGGTCCGCTGGGCGGTGGCGCTATTGACCAGCATCAGCGTGCTGGGCACGCTTTATCACTTTGGCACGCGGCGCAAGGAGCACTGGTTTTGGGTGGCACCGGGGGCTGTGGCCGCCACGCTGCTTTGGTTTCCGGCGACGCTGGCCTTTGGCTGGTACGTGACGCGGATTGCCGATTACTCGATGTTCTACGGCTCCTTTGGTGCTGGCATCGCCACGCTTGTCTGGCTCTATATCACCAGTTTCAGCGCGCTGCTGGGGGCGGAACTGAATGGCGTTCTTTTTCGGGAACGAGAAGAACAGGCTTCCGTTTCTGCTACTTCCGAGCCGGAGGAAGAGTGTCTGTGATCTCTTTCACGCCTCTTTCACCACATTTCCGGCATAATAGATAACAGGGAGCTACGATCCGGGCTTCCGCGCACCGCCAATCCGGCCCGCGCAATGCCGCATTTTTACTGATTTTGCCTGAATGGATTGCAGGTTCATCCCCTTGCTTTTGCAAGAAATGCGAAAAGATTGGGCACGGAGTTGCAATTCACTCAGGCCGGATCGATAATCCAACCAACCTTCCCTGGAGAAAAAAATTGTCTTTTGAGCATGATAGTTTGATTGATTCCCCCCTTCAACGCCGCGCAAAGATTGTGGCCACACTGGGTCCGGCCTCGAATACCGTTCCCGTCTTCCGCAATCTGGTCCGCGCTGGCGTCGATGTCGTCCGCTTGAACTTTTCTCATGGCACGCTGGATGAGAAGCTGGCCATGATTCAGATGATCCGCAAGGTGAGCCGCGAGGAGCAAAGATCCCTGTGCATTCTGGGCGATCTGCAAGGGCCCAAGATTCGCACCTCGAAGCTGAAGGATCATCAGTCAGTGCTGTTGCAGGCTGGCGAGCAGTTGGTGATTACGCCGCGCGAGGTTTGCGGCACGGCCAGCCTGGTGGGCACCACCTTCAAGACGCTGGCCGAAAATGTTGAGCAAGGCTCGCGCATCCTGCTTTCGGACGGCCTCATTGAGCTGCGCGTCCACGAAGTTGAGGGCGGCGATGTGATCTGCGAGATCGTCAACGGTGGTCTGCTGGGCGAGAACAAGGGCATCAATCTGCCGGGAATTCCGGTGCGCGTGCCGTCCTTGACCGAGAAGGACTCGGAAGACCTGGAGTTTGCGCTGAAGAATGGCGTGGACGCGATCGCTGTCTCTTTTGTGCGCACTGCCGAGGATGTGCGCCTGGTGCGCAACCGCGTGACCGCATACGGCGGCGAAACCTGGCTGATCGCCAAGCTGGAAAAGCCCCAGGCGATTGAGGATTTGGACGCCATCTTGACTGCGGCTGACGCCATCATGGTGGCTCGCGGCGACTTGGGCGTCGAGTTGCCTCCGGAACAGGTTCCGGCGATTCAGAAGCACATCATCCGCCGCGCCGCAGAATTCCGCAAGCCGGTGATTACCGCGACGCAGATGCTGGAGTCGATGATTGAAAATCCTCGGCCCACGCGCGCCGAGGTTTCCGACGTAGCCAACGCGGTTTACGACGGCACGGATGCCGTGATGCTCAGCGGCGAATCGGCGGTGGGCAAGTACCCGGTGGAGGCCGTTGCGATGATGGCTCGCATTGTCGTCGACGCCGAGCGCAACATCCAGCATGATGAGTACAATGATCGCCGCAAGCAGCGCCGCAGCAAGCTCACGATCTCAGAGACGATCTGCGAGGCTGCCGCGCACGCTTCCGACGATCTGGCGCTGCGGGCGGTTGCGCTCTTCACGGAGTCAGGATTTACGGCGCGCAAGCTCTCCAAGTACCACCCCTCGGCGCCGATCTTCGCCTTCAGCCCGAACGAAGTGACCATCAATCGTCTCAATCTTCTATGGGGCACCAAGCCCATCCTCTGCCCCAAGCTCAACTCCAACGAGGCAATGGTGGAGTGCGCCGAGAACCTGCTCGAAGAAGGTGGCCACGTCAAGACGCGCGACGTGATCGCCATCGTCGCCGGCACACGCACCAAATCCGGCTCGACCAACTTCCTTCGCCTGCACGTGATGGGCGACCAAAAGGAGGTTGCGCGCTTCAGCACCACTCGCGAGGCAACTGTAGTCGAAGAACTGGCAGTTGAGGAAGCGGCCGAGATCGAGAGCGCGGAGATAACGCCCGCCAAGCCAAAGCGCGGCACGTCGAAGTCCTCAAGAAGCATTTCGGCGAAGAGCAGGTAGTAAACGCTCTGAAGCTAGTACTGTGACTCGGTGTTTTTGTAATTATTCCAATGAATCTGGGTGCCCCAGGTCTTGCTTTTGAGACCTGGGAAGCCACAAATCTACGTGGTCAAGGTACTAGCCTTGGAGGGCATCGGCGATCCCGCGATGCCCTCCATTTTGGTTCAAGCCTTGAGGACGGGTTCTTCAGGCGCAACGATCTGGAATGTGCCTGAAGGACTTTGCTTCTTCCGTTCAGACTCCCACGCCTGCGAGATTGTCTCATAGCCAGCGTAGACTCCCTCAAAGACCGAATCCCAACTGGCGGTGAGCGCATAGCTGCGCGCGGCGAGACGCATCTTTGCGTGGCGCTCCGGGTCGGCGAGGATTCCCGCGATGGCGCTTGTGAATTCTTCGTCGGGAACGATGCGCCCTGTGAGACCATCGCGCACAATGGTCGGCGGTCCGCCGTCGGGAGTAACGACCGCTGGTACGCCGCTGGCCAACGCTTCCAGCACCACATTGCCGAAGGTGTCGGTGTGTGATGGAAAGACGAAGAGGTCCATGCGCGCAAAGGCTTGAGCCAGCGGTTCGCCCTTCAGCACGCCGGCAAACTCGGCGCGCGGCAATCGCTCACGTAGCCAGGCTTCTTGCTTGCCTTGGCCAATCATCAGGAAGCGGAAGTTGGTTATGCCCCGCTGCTCCAACTCCTGCTGAATGCGAACCAGCAGCGCGACGTTCTTCTCGACCGACATACGGCCCACGAAGCCGAGGATGATCTCGCGATCATCGGGATTGCGTTGGCGCTTGGCAGGATCGAAGAGCACCGCGTCCACGCCGCGCGGCATCAAGTGGCAGCTTCGGCCAGTCGCGCGTTCCAGCAGCGCGCAGAGTTCTGGATTGGGCGCATAGAGCACCTTAGCCATGCGATAGAAACGGGCCGTCGCGGCCATCGACCAATTCTCGATCTTCTGGCAAGCTGCTGCCGCGCGCCGCTTTGGTAGCAGACGCAGAAAACGGGCGGCGCGACGGGCCGCGTACTCGTGGATGTTGGTGTGCCAACTGGCGGCGATGGGGAGGCCGTGGCGGCGGGCGAGCCACGCGCCCAGCATTCCGACTTCGCTGGGTCCGGTGACGTGAACCAAATCGGGTTGAAAGCGCTCAAAGACGGAGCGGATCAGCGAGTAGTGGCGCAGGTAAGCGGGATCGAAGCTGAGGTCTTTCTCGATGGGGATGGAGAGAAAGCCGCGCGGCAACTCCAGCGTCCAAACACTGCCGTCTTCGGTGAAAGCCTGAGCGCGAGCGCCAGCGCGAACGCAGAGAAAGGGTAGCCCACGACGGCGTGCGAAGGCCTCGAATTGGCGGCTGGTGTGAGCGACGCCATTGACCTCATGAAAGGAGTCGGGGAAGTAGGCTACGCGGGGTGCGGTTGGTTTTGTCAGCCTTGTAAGCAGTTGGCTCTCTTGCGGCCCTAGTACTGGAGACATTCATTTCCTCGGGGGCTCAAGCCCCGCCGATCTCTACTGCAATCCCAGGCCCGAAGATCCGGACCTGGGGCACTCAACCTCATAGGATTTCAGACTATTCACCCAGCGCTAGGCGTAACTGGCGCGACTCGCTCCACGCGAGGCGCAATCCGCCGGAAAGCGGGGCCGCGCCCATCAATTGCACAGCGCCCAGCAACCAAGCAAAGGCCCGTGGCGGCGCACCACCAGGCCACAATTGGCTCAGCGGCCGGATGACGCCCTGCGCATCGGGATGGTAGACGCGCTCATCCCAGGTGCGCGAACCGAGCGGAAACTCGGGATAGTGGCGAATCGCGTCGATGGTCGATTGCAGCAGGCGATGCTTCCAGGGTTGCGCATACTGTGGCATGAAGAGCATATCGCTCTTTTTCTCGCGGCGCACCTCATGCACAAACTCGGTGAAGCTGGTGGCGTTGGTCAGGTTTAGGTTGGCATTCGGCTCCACGCCATGGCGGTCGCCACCCGATATGAGCAGCATATTCCACTGCTCGGCCAGTCGGCGCACCGCGCGGTTCTCGTCCCAATTGCGCAGGCCGTTCAGTTCCAGCGCGTGCAGATAATTGCCGTTCTTCAGCAGAAACTCGTTGACCAGAAACTGATGCTTCTCCGCGCCGATCAGATAAAGATCCCAGAGCGGATGATTGAAGACGACAAGCACGTTCGGCTCTTCATCGAGAGCGCGCAGAATCTCCGTGAAGCGGGCGTCGCTGGGACAGGCTGTGTAATCAGCCAGCGTTTGCATCCACTCATTGGCGCGGGCGCTGGGCAGATTGTGCACGCCTAGGTGGAAGGACTGATCGCCGTAGGGCGCGCTCCACTCGACGGAGACCGGAATCTGGCGCGCGCTGGGGACGGTGCGCAGAAGCATCGGCGCGCTGATGGTGTCGTGATCGGTGATGGAGACCATCGAATTAATGTCCAGCTTTTCAATCTGGCGGGATTCGAGATCAAAGGCCAGCTTGGGTGTCATCGGCGGCGTCCAGTAGCTGGCGGCGTAGTTGATGGATACGCCGTGCATCCGCTCGGAGCGCTGCTCCAGACGCGTGAGCAGCGGGCGCATCCAGGAATACTGGCTGCCGAGGTTGGCTAGAAAGTCCAGCGTCTCGTGCGACTGGTTGGTGTGGCTGTGCAACGAGACGCCGGTCTGGAAGCCTTCCGTTGCCTTCCGGTCGCGCCAGAGATAGGAGATAGTCGAAAGGGGCATTTCCGCTCCTTGATTGCGAAGACGAGCCAGGCTTCCGCAGCCGCGCCGGAAACTCTGTAGCCAGTCTGCATCGTGAAGATCAATGGCGCGTGAACGTTGCACGAATTTCGGTTCAATTGGAGAGGGAATTTGACCCAAGTTTTGAAGGTACATCTCCCGCTGTTCCATACTGTGAGACGGGGATCATTCGACGATTTGACAGGTTTTTGGGGTTATCGGAATATGATACCCATATATTATTTATATTCAACAGGTTATAGGGATATATTCTGGACAGCTAACAAA